>JAAUYG010175626.1_pt1 | contig 12643 bp, 6 predicted proteins | sample 7278091 | NCBI WGS metagenome assembly JAAUYG01 (sample SAMN14350201, study PRJNA611818) | marine sediment metagenome | isolation source: surface marine sediment (0.6m) | place: French Polynesia: Moorea | collected 2018-08
GAGTTGAGCAAGTGACGGATTGAACAGGTCTGCCAGGGATAATAATATGTAAAGCGCTTTGAGCTAGCTTCGGCCAGGAAAAGCGCTATATAAGAACTGCATATTATTATGTGCCAGATTGGAACAAGTTAGGTTTATGCCTAACAGCAATGTAGCTGAGGTGACTACTAATGGTAGTTACTAAGTGTTTATTTTATAATAAAGAAGAAGGACCGCAGTGGGACAGCTAAAGACAAATTCTCTTATGCGATATCCAGATTATTCACCTACGTGACCTTGAATTTGACCTTTCAGCATGTTCACGGTCACTCTAGATCAACTGTCATGGTACAGTTGGGACTTCCTGCATATGGTTTCCTATTAGTGACTGTATGCGTCCCATAGGGCAAGGTGTCTTATGGTTTTGTCAGGGGTTTTTTTTTCCAGATTCAGATCTAGCAGTGACAAAGATCATGAATATTTATTGATGACTTTCATTTTTAGAATAGGACTTCCTTAGGTTATAACATATGCTGCATGCATGCACTCAATAATATGCACATATCTATCTCTCACTGGTAGCTGTTATAGCTGCTAGAAATATTTTCTGTCGCTTATCATGATCATTATTCCAATAATTCACACCCACATAACCCCCCCCCCCTCCCCTGCCCCCCTCCCCCATACCATTACTGCGGGGCATTTTTTTTCCTAAATCGAATGGTTCCCTCCCTCAGGGTCAAACTGAGGTTGATTGGCTCAATATTTTTGAGATATTTTGGACACAGACAGACACACACACACACACACAGAGACAGATTTATGCAAAGGCAATTTAGATGTCTAATAAATGTCACAGGTAGTTTTCTGTCATTTTCTCTTGTCTTGCAGCCCCTGAGCCAGATGACACTGATATCAGTCAATGTGTGTTCAACCTCGAAGATCCGGATGCACAGGATGTACCACATTCCTCTGGATATGCTGAGCTTCAACACAAATTGCATGCATTGGAAAAGAAGTGCACGGACTTGGAGCAGGAGAGAGACAGACTACTAGAGGCTGCTGCTGATGCTAAAGAAGATGAGAAGCAAGTCAAAGGAGGAGAAGCTGTCAGGAAGAATCCTCTCGTGTCCACCACAGACAGGTATGGTGTATGGTGGCAGTAGAGTTTAGCGAATGCTGTGGTCACTGGTTATGTGATCGGATTTTAATGATACTAAATTTATTATGGTAGAATTGTTTTTTAGCTGGAATGTCGGCACTGCTGTGGTCATGGTAAAATCAACAGGTATTGATTGGGACATCCCGTCCTCTAACGGGATCCCCTATGTCAGGCTTGCCGACTTTTTTTTTTTTCTCCTCTGTTTCCCTCGCCGCCAAATATGGCATTCTCGGAGTCCAAACACAATGAAGGAAACCTTGCTTTGTCCTGGTATTTTAGGACAAGCTTCTTATAGGTACTCTTCAGAACAAGTTTAAATTTTTTCCGATACGTCCTATTTCACCTGAGTTATGGCTTTTTTTTGGAGTAACAATAGCTCAAAAATCCATTCCCAGAGGGCAAACCCAATGAAGGAAACTTTGCTTTGGCTTGGTATTTTAGGAAAACCTTCTTATAGATAGCCTTCAGAACAAGTTCAATTTTTTTTCTGATACAACCTTTTCTGCGGAGTTATGGCTGTTTTTGGAGTAAAACTAGCTCAAAAATCCATTCCCGGGGGCCTAACGCAATGATTTGGCGGTGTTGGGGGGTATGTACTCCCCCTAACACAATGAAGGAAACCTTGCATTGTCCTGGTATTTTAGGAAATGCTACTTATAGGTAGTCTACTCTTCAACATGTTCAAGTTTAAATTTTTTTCTGATGTAATTTTCTTATGTTATGACCACTTTTTGAGTAAAGTAGCTCAAAAATGCATTACCATAACGGGTATTTTTGGCCATCCGGGATGCCCCATCGCGTTGCACAGCAACCGACTGTCTAGTTATGCTAGGAATACAGTAATTCATGTGAAAAGTCTCTCTTCAATATATAGCGAGAATTTTTTTAAAAATAAACACTGACAGGATTGATGAACATCCTGGTGTATTAATTGGTTTCACTGAACATACTGACTTGCTGCCAAGGTTTTTGGCCATATACATGTACATGTATATGTATCTTTGACTGGGAAGTGTGTCTTTGTAGTGGCCATTCTATAAAGATATGATGGAATTTAGGTATAGTGGCTGTACAATACATGCAGATAACCTGTGTAAACTGTAGGTACATGTACAGAGCTGTATGCATGTACTCGGCTCCCCCTACACTACAGGAAATTATGGTACTATCCTTAGAGTCCAGGAAATGTTGGCCATCCACATGATCCACCTGAGGCTTGTTAAACGGTATAGGATAGTCTAGCTGGTCTTTTATATGTAGATTACCCATAATAATTAAAGAAAAAGAAACTTATAATTGGCCAAACAAATAAAGTGCTTGTAGTCCTTAAGTTGTGGCTGGTCTACAGCACTCCAGGGACAGCACTGCACCCTGATGATTCACAGCTCATGAGCTACAGCCGGGCTTGGGGGAATAGGATTGTTAGCTAAGCCAGAAAATACTGGTTCACTGTGTTCACTGTGCTGGGGCAGCCAAAAATACTCCTCCTGGGGGAGTAGCTTGCCATGGTAACCACCATCTGGGTGTTGGTGCCTGCCTGGAAATTGCCCAGAAGGCAGCTGGATTTCCTGACCAAGGTATCTGGATTGGAGGGGGAGGGGGCAGCATCCGGGTTCCTGGAGATTAGCTCCATAGACAACACACTGCATCTGGATCAGATGGTACCCCCTCCCTGTTCAGTCTTTTACCCCATGTGTTAGGTTATTGCAACACTATAGCCTGCATGGTGGCACAACTGTTGTAGGCTCTGCTGGGGAAAGAACTATATAGCTGTCATTGATTCTACTGCCACATGTTTGTGAGAATATACTAGTAGTTCAGTGGACATATTGCACATTTTATCAAGAACCAAAAGCATTTGGAAGTTATCACAGTGTAAGTCGGTGGTTCCCTCATGGGAAATATTTTTTTGGGACTGGCACAGTCTGTACATAAATGTATACATGTATGAATTTGATGTGTACACAACTGATGATGCAGATGTTATATACCGGCAGATATTAAGCCAAGAATCGCTCTCTTTTTGCCATGTTGCATAACAGTGTATAGCAGAATTTGAATTACTGGTAATCGCTACAGTTTCTGGTTGTCTCTCAATAATTAACACAATCGAAATGTGTATTATACATGTATAGTTATTGATGGCAGTAGGTCAATATAATGTACCATCATGCTTTCAACTGGTACAGCCAAATATGACTGAACCAGGACTTGGGTTACTTGGAAATATACTCATGAGTACTAGATTAGATGTGACTGCATTTGATCCTGGGATGATTATGATGCATGATCAATCCAATGTTGTCGGAGGCTGTCAGGGTACTGAAGTTTATGATTTGGTGAAGAGTTGATATCTGTACTCAGCATATATACAAACAGAAACAAATCTTTGTCTTACCTGTGTAATTAGCATATAATTAAATAGAATAGCAGCTAGTATTTGTATGATAGACTTTTTTGTGCCATATTCTACATGTTCTAACTAACAACTACCTGAAACCTGTCAGGCTTTGTGTACAGATGAGGTTAAAATTCTCCGGTTTCTCTGATTCTTCTCGGTTGTGTTAAAACTATATGGTAAAAAGACCAGAGAAACAGGCATATGGGGTCAATCAATACATGTAGGTGTATCATGTGTGCTGTAATTTCTTTTTTCCCTCTCTTGCAGTGAGTGGTATTATCCTAAGTCAGTGTGGTACCATCGGCAGATTGTGTCTGATCTCATCAACACCCTCTATGATTTAAATGATCTGAAGTTTGACCTGTCTCCACGAGGGTATGATTTAGATGCCTCCTGGCCCACATTTGCTAGGTAAGCCTACAGTGGTGTACAAGTTTTTGTATACAATGCAACGCATAGACAATTAATGGAAACCATACATTTATGTCTTTGTGTATATTTCTCCTATCATATTTCTTGGTGTGGTCAAATCCAGAAAAGAGTCTTTCACAAGCTGCATTGTAATCTACATGTGTTTATATCCCTGTAATGTTTCTACGTCATAAAGTTACAAGTGTGAAGAAATATTTTTGAAGGGAATTGTCAGTACAGTGGAACCTTATCTTAAAAGACAGAAAAAAATGCTCTCAAAGGAGGTTGTCTCTGGTGACAGGCTCAACTGTAGTGAGCTGTGTTCTGGAAAATTGTGGTCTTTAAAGAGAGGTGGTCTGTCATGGAAGTGGTCTCTCTGAAGACAGATTTCACTGTACGTGGCATATTGTGTCTTATAGCATACTGTTCAGCTAACGTACATCCTGTATCAATGTCACAGACTATTGCTAGTACAGTAGAACTTGTCATGAGAGACTGGCCCATTGGCCATAAAAATATGGTCTCTCAAGACAGGTGGTCTTTGGTGGCAGGTTCAGTTGGTTTGAAACCAATGCGAAGTTGAATAGGAATAACTAAAACAACATTGTGCTGTGGTACGTACCGTATATATAGAGTAACTATATTTCAGACGACAGTTTGGGTCACCGTACAGTTGGCAACCTCCCAGCAGAGCAACCAGTATCAGCAGTCTGTCCAGCATTCCTACCATGGTAAGTATCCAGTTACGAATCTCAGGATTAATTCTGATGTATCGTTCAAAAATATTGGGGTTGCGTGTACAGTTTACAGTGAAACTCTGGAATAAGAGTAGTGTAGCAGACCAAGCAGTAACTCGGGGTAGACATTCTGTTATAAGGCCGACCATACCACTCTTATACAATTTTTAATACCCTTCATTTTAAGACCACCTTCACTTTAAGACCCTATTTTTCTGGGTGAGGGGAAGGTCTTTAAATGAAGGAAGCATTATATTTATCAATTTCATCTGTTGCTGAGAGTAAAAAATGTGGACAATGTGTTTTGTTATTAGGAGAGTTTGGCTACACCGACCCCCTCACCCCAGCCCAGCACTGACCCGGATGTGCTGAAGATGAAGGTCGACTTGTCAGTGGCTGAGAGTGAGAAGGCAGGGGCAGAGAAACGGATGGAGGAGCTACAAGCTGAGATTCTGGACCTGAAAAAGAAGCTGGACGAGAAACAGCAAATCTGCAATGAATTTGAAGTCAGGTACAAACAAGTGTTTATGCTAAATGCTTCATGGTTGTTGTGGAATGCACACTAGATATATGTTGTTTGGCCCTGGATTTGTATTATAAGTTGTATGTTATATGGTTGAAGATGTAAATCTAAGGTGTGAAAAATTTTGAAAGGTACTCAGTGTACATATACTTTGAAAATGTTTCTACTGTTGCATATTCTATTCGTCACTGATTAGGTTTCTAAGGGTATGTGTACTGCACATGTATGGTGGAAAAAGGCACACTAATTAGGCCATTAACTAAGTGGTATTGCAGTTGTTGGTTATTAACATATAAATATACAGTTACATGGATTCTGCATGTACACACAGTAGTCCCCCTCTGATAAAGTCAACCTCTTTGCCAATAAGTTGTGGCCACATTGGAAACATGGGCTTTAGCAAGAGGGAGAAATAAGTACTTGTACATTCATAGTAGTATATGTAGTGGCAAAAGTTGTGGCCACTTTAGAGATGGCAGCCTCTTTTGAGAGTGGCCACTAAGAGAGGGATCACTGTATTCATGTTATATTTAGTGTGAACATATGTCTATGTATACATGTAGTTTATCAAGTAGAGGAGACAGAAATCTTTTCAGGTTACTATTCTGCAGTACTACCTGGTGTAGAGCTTGATATAGAGGTGTAACCTTGTGTGTTTTCAGGTGTGACAAGCTGAGCAATGAGTTAAAGCTGAAGGAGGTGGCGTGGGCAGGGCGGGAGACAGCTCTACAGAAAGCCGTAGAGGAGGCCAAGGCAGGCACTGGCGCTGCTAACACCACAGAGAACACCGCCCAGCAGGCTGGCTCTGCATTCGACCTCATTGAGCTGAAAGGCAAACTGACAAGCATGGAGAAGCGTAACAAGGCGCTGGAGATAGACGTGAAGCGATGCGAGCTGGAGGTCCGCGCCAAGGTGATGGTGGATGAGAAGAAGACCCAGCTCATAGACCTGCTGGATAAGAAACTGGCACAAGAGAAACAGAAGATTCAAAAAGTGATGAACATGGCCGAGGAAGCCATCAGGAACAAGGAGGCCATGGCGAAGAAGCTGAGCCAGGCTACTGACCAGATAGTGGACCTCAGTAAGAGACTGACCGAGAGCGAAAAAATCCGCGGGGAACTGAAGGTTGGCAACCAGCAGCTGCGGGTCATGCTGAACTCCATCGAGGGTAAAGGGAAGAAGATCGCTGACCTGGCCAAGGAGAAAGTCCGGCAGTACGATACTGACAATAAAAACTTGAAAGAAGAAGTTGCAAAGATGACGCGGGAAGCGACCGAGTCAAAAACCCGGATCAGTGACCTGCAGTCGATGTTGGACAAAAATTGCAGCAAAATGCTGGAGCAGATTTCCGCCCTGGCTGCAAGCTCCAGTGAGAGCTGGGATCAGCAGGGCAAGGCGGACCTTGCCGAGGTCCGACAACGGCTAGCCGACATGGAGGAAGCGCGGAAACTGGCGGAAGCAGGGGAGAGGCAGAACCTGCTCAAGGCCCTCGAGGCCTCCGAGCTGCTCAACAAAGAACTCCAGGCTGAGATCGAGGTCCTGAAAATCCTGAAGACCCAACCTGAGCAAAGCACACAAAGCGAAACTAAGGAAGAAAAGACTGGAGCCGCTGCTGCTGCTGCCACTGGTGCTGAGGATAACACTGCAGTGAAGCCTACTGATGTTACCACGGTGTCACCCACGGCCTCTGTAACCAAGGAGACAGATGCTACCCCAGGTGACAGTCAGACACAGACACAGACAGACACAACTCCTGCGGACAAAAGCAGTTTGTCGGACCAAGTCCAGGCTCAGGAGTCAGAAATGAGCCAGATGAGAAAGGAAATGGATGCAATCAAAGCGCTTTTACAGCAGGCCCAGTTAGGCCAGGCTGCTAATATAGCAAATGGCAGTAAAGAGGTAAGTTCGTAGGTCAGTGAAATTTGCTGTATGTATATATAGAGCTGTCTTATTTCTTCATGTACGAGCAAGCTTTTCCTAAACCTGGGATGGCATTCTCGAAATACTGAGGTCTTTAAATGTTTGGCGTAAGCAATATCTGAATTTTTGTGATTGGTGTTAAAATTCTTTTGTAACAAGCCTTCTGATTGGGTATCAAAGAACAAAACACTCTGTACCAAAGTATTTGGGGGAATTCTAGACCAGGTTGGAATCAGGGAATGGGTAAGTATATAGTATATACATAATACATGTAGTGCCATGTCCTTTGACTGATTGTGGTGATGGTTCTTGACATGGCCATACCCCATGGTGAGGGCCCAGAATCTAAGTTCCCTTCAATGCTTCCACACAGCTTTTGTTTTCCATCTTCTATGCAACCCATAGGACACTGATGTACCCATATCTGCCACCCTTATACATATATTTGCGTTACAGTACATGCCAGTCCTTCACATTTTCTGTTCAAGTGGGGCGTAATGGACCAGAATCTAAATATTTTTGTCAGTCAAACAGAAACTACATCTGTGCTTTAGCTGGTAACCTACTACACATTATACATGTACTACATATATACGTGTAGACATATTTAGTTCATCTTCTGAGAATGCTTCACATGTCAACATGGTCAAGAAAAATACTGACACCACAGTGACCCGACCGGCTTCTTCAAATATCCCAAGCCCACTAGTGATCTTAAGCATGAAAATTGCCAAGTACAATGGCTACCCAGGTAATTAGTGAACTCAAGTTGTTTCTAGACTTAAAGGTTTTCAGAATTTCAGTATTATATCTCGGTATACTCATTTGTTATGGCTCGACAGTTGCAAAGAGCGTCATCAGTGTTTCATGTTGTATATGTAGCATCCTTTATGGTGATGACAGACTAAGTTTGTGGCTACTTTTGTTATTTTATAAATTTCCATAGCTTTTTCAACAGCTTTTTTCTGTTGCTTTTGTATATATATATGCTGGGTACTAAATTCTTGTATGGGTATGTAGTAAATTTGGAGTAAAATACCAATACATGTATCAGTACTATTCAGTAGAAGGTGTCAATGGCTTTCCTTTACACTCTATCTAAGGCTTTATATTTGGCACTTTCCTTTGGCTTTCTGCAGATTTCACATGATTCATGCCTCATTCCTTGTTCCTTGCAATATCCTATCATTTACAAATGTAGCACACACCGGTATAATTTCTTTTATATTATCTCACCACCGTAGATCATATAGAACCAAGTAGTTATGCCACCATGTACTACTGGTAGTATGCTAACATGTGCTGTCGTCCTTCCATTTTAAGACCACCTTCAATTTAAGACCACTTTTTCTGGCTGAATGGGTGTTCTTAAAAGGACAGGTATGTATATTGAAAACATAGAAGATTTGTGTTACTAATCAGCTGATCAGTGGTCTTAAAATACAAAGAAGTCTTAAAATGGAGGGGTCTTGAATTGGAAGGGTCTTAGATACACATGTACCGGTAGGAGGGAGCATTGTAGAATATTTGATGAACTTTGTTCACATATAGTGGCTTTCTAAGTTTGCTCTGAGTGTAAGTTGGAGGGTTATTTATTATGAGAGGAAATCAGTACTGATCAGAGACTTATGATTTTCTATCTGGTTTAAAGATCTTCCTTCTTTCTTGAATGTGTAATTTGTGGTCACCTGTAGCCTGTGTCCTTTATATGAAAAGTGCACTATACAGTTATGCGGTGTGGTACTTTTGCCGTGTTAATTTATTGCATGACTGGTTGTGAGAACCATGTTTGATATATTTCTATATGAATCTGCAATAAATTATTTTGAAGAATAATTGTGCTTAAATGTGTTTTATCTTGTTTGAATGTGTGTGCTGCAAAATAGTTGGCATTTCACACTATGTGTTTCAGTTTATTTGAACCAGAAATGCATTTGATATAATTTAACATTGTATTAATAATATATCGTTAACATTGTGTTAATATCAACAGAAAAGTTGTTAAATCTGTAATATATAATTATGTATATGGTATTACATGTATTATAGTAATAGTTCACTTTTAATATACCGGGGGTACTTGTATATGTACCAGTCCTTTTCCCCTCAACAAATTTAAAATATGTTTTACGCCATGGGAGTTCAGATAACATCCATTATAAATTCGATTGTGAAACACACACATTTACAACATTGGCCAAAGATCCATATGGATAAATCTGTATATGTAGATGCCCAACTGTTCAAGCATCTGGATGGAATATATACAACAGTAATATTTCTTGCTCTTCACAGTACATGTATCTAAGTGTTTAAGTGTAATATGGTAAATCTTAATCTGTCTCCAATAATATTAATCACTGTCTTTGAATACGAAGCCACACGAGCAAGTGGAGCTTGGAAATCTGGCACAGCTGATAGCCCAGCTGCTCAGCGAGAGTCAGTCACTGAGAGACCAGATCGACCGGGAGAACCTAAACAACCTTGACCTAACCCAGAGACTGAATACCTACGAACTGACAGTAGCAGAACTGGAAATGGCTGCAACTGAGGCCTCGGCTGTGAGAGAAGCACTTGAGCAAAGAGTGGAAGAAGTAGTTGCGCAACTAACCACCGTGGAGAAGGAAAAAATTCAATCTGAAGTTCAGGAGAGTGAGGCATACCAAGCGAATGAGTCCGAGAAGAGCTATAAATTAGCCCAAGGTAGGATAGAGGACCTCGAAGAACTGTTGAATGACCTCAGGGCACAAGTTGTAAGGAAAAACGAGCAAATTGAGAGCAAAGAGTCTCAGATCTCTGAGCTTTCAGAGAGAATGTTGGAGTTCAGCCAGGAACTGCTGGAGCTGAAATCTGCCCAGGAGCTGGCAGCCAGTGAGAAGATTTCACTGGGAGAGGAGCTGAGACTGGCGGAGAGCAAACTGGGGGAGATGGAAGAAAACTTTGCAGGGTTGTTTCAGGAAATGGAGAACCTAAAGGAGGAAAGGGAACAAGCTGTCTGTCGACGGAAAGAGGCGGAAAAAGAAGTGGACAGCCTGCACCTAGAGAAGCTGGCATTGGTGTGCAAGCTGGAGAGTGTGGAAGAATCCATAGAGGAGACCATAGATAGCAGGACGTCAGAGCTGAAGTCCAGGCTGGACACAGAGTGTAAGTCAAGGGAGGAGCTGGAGGAAAAGCTGAAGGCTTTACAATCAGAGTATGAGAAGCAACAGGCAAATATGGTCGAGTCTAAAGCGACTGGTGAGAATGAGTTGGAAGAGAGAAAGAAAGAGATTTCAGAAATGCAGCAGCAAATAGCCAAGGTTGGGGAAGACCAAGATGAGCTGAAGACTACCTATGATAGTCTGTTGTTGTCTCACCAAGCGTTGGAAGAGGAGTTTGCGCAAGTGAAGCAGGAGAGAGACTGTCTTATGGCTGATGGCTCTGCTGCAGCAGAAGCCAATCAGACTCTGACATCTAGGTGTCAGGCTTTGGAAAGTGAGTTACAGGACACAAAGGACAGGTATGAGACACTGGAAGGTGACAAGGCTGAAGTTGACGCCAAGGCAAAAGAATTCAACTTCCAGTTTCTGACTGCAAAGGCTAACCTGGAGGCTGTGACAGAAGAGCTGCAAAGCATACAGGACACCCTCACAGTTAGAGAGGCCTCATTTTCAGAAAGTGCAGAGAAAGTGAAAAGACTCGAGGCTGAGAAGGACAACTTAAGTCTGAAGTATAGCGAAACAAGATGTATCATTAATGATTTAAGGCAAAAGATCCATGAACTAGAGAAAGAGGCCGGGATCATTCAGGATTTGCCTTCTGGCTCCGTGTCTGATGAGCTGGATGGTGATCCAGATGAGATTGTTGCTGCTGCTGATTCGAAAGGCGTGCTGGTCCCCGAGATGCAGGTTGACAATGAGAACCTGAAGAAGCAGATTGAAAATCTGCTCCAGAGAAAGGATGAGATGTGTCAGGCTCTCATTCTGGATAAGTCCCTCTATCAGGATCAGCTTGCCCAGATGAAGGAGGACATGGAAGAGCGGACTCGAGACCTGGATGCTGCCACGGAGGAGCTAACCAAGCTGAAAGATAATGAAAAGAAGCTGGAGGAAAGTCTGCAAGGCAAGACGGAGGCCGTGGAGACTTTGATGGCAAACATGGAGAAGGATCATGCTGAGATGGGGAAGCTTCGGCAGAGCATTCTGGAGAAGGACAAGGATCTGGAATACCTAAAGCTGACATCAGCACAAGAGAATCTGGAGCTAGCAAAGAAGGCGGACGCACTGGCAGAAGAAATGGCAAGAAAGGAGGACGAATGGAGTGCCCTAAAGGAAGGCCTGGTAACCGAGATATCATCTCTCAGATTTGAAAGGAGCTCGGAACAGATGGAATACCAGGAAGCTGTGAAGGTAAGAAAAAAAAATATGGAACCAAAATCCTCCTACTGAATGAGTGATGCACGACACTAATGTTTGTTTGGATCCCTGGTTACTGGAAACTTAATTCGAATTTGAAGCTTAACATTCATGGGAATAAATTGACCAGGTTGACTGCATGCATGTGATGCAAAAGTATTGGCTAACGAAAGACATATGGTATATTGTATATGGACAGTATATGATTGCATTTCAGTGAGGCCAGACTACCTGGTCCCTTTATGTCCTAAATGTTATCGAATCGGGGACAGGATGAAGGATATTTTGTACATTTATTTAAAAATTTGAGGAATTTAACATGTTTAATATCAATATTCTTACTTGCCATAGACTGCGTGTCTTCGTATTAACACTGTTAAACTCCTGGTGTTCTCCCTTATGTTGAGCAGCTAGGATTCTTGATATCTGACTTGCTATATTTTTAAACCCAAGACCCGAGACTCGACCTATCAGGAGATGTCGAGCCTGGAAGACAAGGTAAGCCACCAGGGGGCACTGATAGACGACCTGGAGATTGAGCTGAGACAGTGTCGCACTGACCGGGAACACGAAACTGAGTCTTTCGTCAACAAGGTGACATCTTCAATTGTTTAAACCCCCAGAAGGGAGAAGTATATTTTTTAATTAGAAAAAGAGCCTCATGCATATTTACATATACACGTGTATATTTCAGTGATTACATCTGTATACAAGAGTAAAGGTTGCATGTTGTTCATTCCAATAAAGTCAAAACATCAGGACAGAACATGATTCTTTATCTTCTGTGCAGATAGATACAGTATGATATACTGGTGCTGATATGGGCTGATACATGAAAAACATATAACTAATGGTTTACAGTAGTCCTTCTCTTAGTGGCCACTCTCAACAGAGGCCACCCCCTCTAATTTGGCCACAATTATTATGCCACTGCTACTATAAATGCATTGACTTCTCACTCTTGCCAAAGACCACGTGGTCACAATAGGGAGTACATGTATTTGGCGCCAGAAATTCGCAGTATGAATAATCGGTTTCATTCGGAAGCCAACCTACCTTGGTCACATGACTACCCTATAGCCAATCATATTGCGACAAATAAAAGCTCCGCCAATC
>JAAUYG010132530.1_pt1 | contig 12641 bp, 12 predicted proteins | sample 7278091 | NCBI WGS metagenome assembly JAAUYG01 (sample SAMN14350201, study PRJNA611818) | marine sediment metagenome | isolation source: surface marine sediment (0.6m) | place: French Polynesia: Moorea | collected 2018-08
AAGATTGTCAAAATTCGGAAATGCACCGAGTGACCCCAAACTGAACTTGAACATTTAACAGTCAAAAGTACTATATATACACTAAGGTTTACCCCTGAGGTTCAAATTTTGCTTCGTTTCACTCTACGACCAGCGGTTTCCAAGATATCGATGAGCTGTTTTTGACAAAATTGAAATTTTTGAATTCCCCATTGAGTACAATGTAAAAATTAAATTTTTAATGACTTTTTTCAAACTCAAAATTTCAAAAGAACATTTTATGGAGACCACCATCAACAGTCTGCAGCAAAAGTTTGGTTGCAAAAATGTTAAAACTGCAAAAGGACTAGCGTTTTGAAATTTTCACTCCCATAGGGTCCCATGTTAGTAAAAATTAAAAAGTTACATAAATTGAAAAATGAATTATTTTTTCGAAATTCGAAAGTATCGAATAGAGCAACCCCCACATAAACTGAACCAAATAAGCGCAATAAGTTCAAAGATCATTGACTTGATGGGTGGACAGACGGACGGATGCTGCAGTGACCAAGCCCACACCGTACCATGATCTAAACCAGATATGCATAAGTCTCTCCCCCCCCATCTCAGTAGCTCAACTAGCACTAGACAAACTAAATGATAATACTATCTTTATTCACTCGTAGTACAATTCAAATTCACAGGAAGGAATTAGTTTCGTATGCAATCACATCACTATTTCTTTGGAGGGATATTATTAAACAGAGGTATTTCATAGGTTATATGCTGACATGGGCATTAGTTCGTGATATGAGTTTCAAACCCTTTCTACGGAGATATATCAATCTTCGTGGTGCCTTAACCACTCGGCCACCGAGCGGGGACAAATCGTACCGTCTGCAGGTTTTGTTTCACGTGAGCCTAATTTACTAGAAATGGTTGAAACATAAGTTATTGGTTTTCTTCTCTATTAAATTAACATTGTGTTAAAATTCAATTTGTCTTGGGTAAAATTTCTGCCTCAGTGTATCTGGTAGCTGATGAACAATGCCAAGTCCATACAACAGCTGGGAGCAGGATTTTATTGGCAAATTGCAGGCAAATAATGTAATGGTACTGTATACATGAATATATTCCACCATTGCAGTGTAATGAATGAATGCATAAATGATCAAATGAATGAATGAATGAATGAATGAATGAATGAATGAATGAATGAATGAATGAATGAACGAAGGACCTTTGTATCTCAATATCAACTACATGTACTATCACTACTCTGGTATTGAGAGCAACCTAAGAGTAATAGAGACTGCAAATTTTGAAATACCATTTTACTGTAGAAGCTGTTCCTTTTGGGATAACGACCAGTAAGTAATGATATTGAAAACCAGGTAAGTTTTTTAATTCAAGTTACCAAAAAATCAAACACTTAATTTTGTGTGGATTATCTGCAAAATGTAGTTTTTATAAAATGCATTTGGAAACTGGAAAAAATTGTCCGGGTAAACGCAAAGCATGCAAAGGTAAAAAAACTTTATAAATTTCCTCAATGGTGATGATATACTATATACTAAAGTAGTACTAGTAGTACTATCACAGGCAATGAATGCATTTACCAATAGCCAATTGAATAAATAATCAACAAATAAATAATCAATACATAAATATTAGCATCGCTGCTGTCACAACCATTAAAACATTTTTTGGACAATATATGTCATGGGTTACAGTGAACCAACCAGTAGCACAAGCAGTGATGGGTTTGGAGAAACATTTTGTGACACACCGGTACTAGCTCCCTGTAAGGTTTAACCTGTTTCAGCCTCATATCTACATGTAAAAGTACAGAGAAATCCACAATCTTTACCCTGAAACTGCTGTACGGCTATTTGTTCACATCCATGGTATCTAGACAGAATTGAAGTAAAAATAACAACTTGCTTTCCACTGACCTTTATCGTACCATACCTGCTCTTTATAGCCGCAGTTTCAAAACAAAACATACGACTATTGAGTCTTACATCCACTTCTAGCCAGAGAGTACACATACCTTTGCGCATTTATGCCTAGTAAGTGTTTATAGCAAAAAAAACAAACAAACAAAGCCTCATGCACTTTAGTTTTTACCTATAATGACAGTAAATATTACTCACAGAGCAACACGATGCTAACAAGTCACTATAGCAGTAGGAGCAAAACACTGTTGCAGCAGAGACTACATCGATCAACATGACTGTTACATTTCAAAATGTAATAGTTCTCAATTTTTTTCATAGTTCCTATATTCCACCATAGCAGTAGGAGCGATGGAGCTGTAAATCTTGCATGTTGTTATACATCTTGTCGCACTTTGGACACGTGAACATTGGGGACTGGTTTGTATTGCCACCAACAGGGGGAGCCATGGCCTTACCCGATGACGGTCGTTTATTCCCTATAGGAAAACAAACACAGTCATAAAAACAGATGCAAATAGATTAATAAGTTTATAGATTACGTGTAGTAAGATTATTCAAATAACTAACGCAGAGCAAATAAATTATATAAATAAATTGTATAAATGCATAATACTTATATCAGTACAAACATAATTCCATAATACCAATAATAGAGAAGCACAAATGTAGCAATTTGTAGCATGTTTTACATAAAATAATATCCATTAAGTGGCAAAATGACTGGCATTTGCAAAGATGTTACTGATATTTCTCTGTAGAACACATTATCATTTTGCTTCATTTATATGTAATTGCTAAAGGCAAGGCCTGCTGGGCAAACTTCAAACTATTCAGCCTGACAATATTGGTGTCCTCACATATCTGTCAATTCCTACACACAATTACCCCCGGTAAAAAGACAAAAGAAATGTTCATGTATCAAAATTTGCTAGATTTACCCATCTTAAATCTTCAACATACATGTACATTGTATTTTCAGTTGTTGATTTGCTTTCACTACATTTCAAACAGCCTATGAAAGAACATCTAAATCTAAACCTTAAGGCCCAGACACCTTTTTGAAGAAATATTTTTTACCGGTACATGAAACTGCATTGCATGAAAATTGCGTAATACGCTCATGTACTAAAACTTACAACACTCTGTTGTGAATGTTCCCCAAGACCACAGCTACATGTACCAGTTTAAAAACAAAACAACCTACCTGACTGCATATTAAGAAGGCCAGCCTTTTTCAGCTCTGCGTAGGCAGCAATACTACTTCCGCCGTTAGATGCAACACCATTTGCAGCTTTGGTGGACAATTTCCCTAACGTCTTGCCACTGTTAGGTCTGCCACCTGGCCCTTTAGTCACAACAAAGCTCTGACGAGCCTGGTTTGGAGCCGATGCTGGGGTTTTCATCTTGTGTCCAGCAGGTGGTGGTGGTGGGTGTGGTGTGTGATTGTTGTGTGTGGTTGGGGAGGGGGAGTTGTTCGTACTCCATGGGAGTGTATCCTCGGACCACGCACTGGTCGAAGCTGACCTGGGGTAGAATACAAATAGGGACATCAATAAGCAAGTGCACAATTCTTGTTTCATGTTAAAGGCACCACAAAAAACTTTGGGTATTTTTTTGCCTTGTAACTAGGCAGTACTTTACACTCTTGATGGCAAAATTTTCCTGAGATACCCAGAAGAAGAGAAAAGGTGTGAAAACGAAGTAGGCTCATGACCGGCTGAAGCTTCATGAAGTAAGAATGTGATTGGCTAAAGGGTGCCACATGACTAATGGGCAACGGTTGTTTGGCATCTGAATAAAACTGACTATTCATTTTGTGATTTTGTTATGCGAAACACTCCCTATTCGTTTGTATTTGTATGTGCACCTTTTCTCTCATAGAATAAAAGAACATTCCATATATACATTTACATGAGTATTGAAAAGCGGATCACACTAAAGCCTTCAGGTGGAAGGGTCCTCAAAGCATTCAACAAACATAATATTGCCAACTTACCAGATTAATTAAGAACCACCTGAAACAAGCTCTTCTTTATTTTCAATTTTATGCTTACCGATATTTTACTCTTATTTTATTAAGAGTGCCACATACATTTTGTAGAAATTACATACCGTGAATTATCAGCACTTTCGACTGCCAGTTCAGGGTTTCTCTGCCAGAGGGCTAGTGGCTGGCTGGGTAACTGGGGTGGGCAAAACATTCAATAATATTTCTGATATTACTTCATGGATAAACATTTGTGTCTTACAGTACAATGATGTCTGGATGTATTCTTCCTAATAAAGATAAATACTATTTTGGCCAAGCATATTCTTAAGCATGCTTGGTAGCATACAGAACATATACATATATCTCAAATGCTACGACAGTCTCTAGCTACTAAGCATTTTGAAAATAAGAGCAAGCATGTACTTGTGTGAGTTACTGTAAGACATGAGGTCTGTAGGACATGGTGTTACTGTAAGGTAGGTGTGTTAGATGTTAAGTTGCTGTAAGCTGCAAGTTAATGTAAGATTTAAGTTATTGTTAGATGTTAAATTACTGTAAGATTAAGTTACCGTAAGTTGGGTCTTAAGTTGCATGTGGTCTTAAAATAGAAAACTAACATGAGAGTACATTACTGGATTCGAGATTCACACTTAAACCTGCCATTCTAAAACTGAGTCCATTGAAAACTGGATTTTGAGTGCCTAAATTCCCCTGAAGATGGCAGTGAAATTAAGGCTTACTGAAAATTTGCGAAACCAATATCCAACTTTCAATGGACACAACATGCAGTAGAAATGGCAATAGAGAAAGGAAAGTAGTGTTGTTGACGAGCAGTTCTAAAATGGAGGGATGACGTTTGATAGAGCGGTCTTAAATTAGAGACCACCCACCTGGCTTACAGTCGCCGACAAGCTCTGACCTCCGCGACTCTGCAGCATACGACTGATGGAATGACGCAGTTTGCTGTTCTGTTCCTTCAGGATATCAATCCGGAGACTGTTTGCCTTCACCTGCTTCTCCATATCCTGGGCAATGTCACCAGAACCTGGAGATGTATGTCAAAGTACACATATAATTTGCAATTTGCATTATGGAAGAGAAGCTTGACATACGTTGTGCTTCTCTTCTTGATATTTCCCTTATCTTCAATATTTAAGTGCCTATAGCATATTTGAATGTGGGCATCTGATTACAATGGAGTCCCTGTTATTTATAAGACCTCTCCAATTTAAGCCTTCCATCTACATTGTATTATAAAACCTCCCATCAGTGACAGCTAACTCTTATTTTTTCAATATAAACATTCCCCCATTTTAAGACGACCTGTAATTTAAGGGCACATTTTTCTGACTGCATGGGTGGTCTTAACAAATTTCAGCATGCTCAGGGGCCTCTATATTTGTTTCCAGTATCATTTTCCGTTGCCTAAACAAAGATGACACAACTGAATCAAACACCTCACAACCTGCGCGCTGTAAGTTTATGCGGGGCAGACTTCTGTGCTGTATACAGGTACTGATTGTGTGGAAGTTACTAATACTGGAGCGAATCCATACAAACGCTGTATCTGTTTACCTGATGATCGCTGGCATAGCACTACATGTATTGGCCGAGTGGCCAGCTAGGCCTATGGTGTACAGAGAACTTGTGGGGACGTTATGACAAGTGAAAAACCTTTTTATATTGAACGCCATTGTGGCTTGAAACATGCTCCATGGACATTCAGCACAAACAACAAGTGTTCATATCCAATGAGTTGTTCCCATAAGAACCCATAAGAACAGAAAAGCTGTGAATACAATTGAGAATATCACAGACTGATGCCATCACAGTTTGGGTTTGGGGATATCAAAAACACCATGACTGACAGTTTGGGGATATTATTTTGAAATTCTGTAATGTGCAAATGACTACACACTTACCACTGAAATCTGGATTTACAGGACCATTGAGATCTGGATACTCCACCAGCAGTCTTTCCTGTTCCTGGGCCTTCTGGAGTTTCTGCTCCAGATGTTGAACATCCTGCTGTAGGTCCCCTCTAGATTGCTCAGCTAAATTCTTATCCTCAGTTATACGCTGAACATGTTCCTGAAAAACGTTGCAACTTGAATATAAATCTTTGAGTAAAGATCAAAAGATTCATGAGATTACTACTGTTCAATTTTGTGCAGCATATTTTAGAAACAGGTTGTACATGTATAATTGCACTATAATAATGAATAAATTACTATTATTATTATTATTATTATTATTATTATTATTACTGCTTGGCCAAATTATTATCCTCAATTATATGCTGGATGTGATACTAAAAACAGTTGGAACTTGAATATAAATATATTTATTATTATTATTAACCAAAAAAGGTATGAGGTCGAGACACTAGTGACCAAGACAAGTTAATTTTTTTTAGCAATAAAGGCAATGTGACAAATGCATGTTGCTGCATATGGACAGATAGGAGGTAATCAGTAAGTATATTGCTTGTTGAAAATCTCAATTTGTAAATGTGACTGTAACCTTACAAAATACCTTGCTGTATTTCTACATGTAGGCATGTTCAGAATGATTTTCCTGAAAATACTTTTTACATACTTGAAAGTGCAAGTAACAGGTTTATGCCACTCTACAATATAAGTATTTTGGTTGGCTCACACATTTATTAAAAAAAAAAGTCAAGACTCCATCGCCCACACAAAAGTTGCAAAAAAAATTGCAAAAAAAAGAAAACATTTATGAAAAGTTATGCAATTCTTTTCACCGGCACAACCTGCAATACCTCGATACCTGTTCTGCTTTCAACCTCAGTTCTGCCTCTTTCTGTCCATCCTGTGCCTTCTCCAGAAGGCATTCCAGAGATTCCTTCTCCTGCTCCAGATCTGCCACCTGTTCTCTCAGCTCGTCATTCTCCTGATCCAGACTGTCACACTGCTCCAGTAGGGATACCTGTTTGTCCTGGATGGCCTGACAGATGTTAAAAATTGAAAATCCCGATAACAGATGATTGAATGTTGAATATATTTGCTTTATCACTGGGAACAGCATACCATGAAATATCCAATAAGAAACTATGCGTGCCATAGAATATAATTACATGTATTTTCAAAATGTATGTTTTAAAACATGAAGTCTAGTTGCAGCCTATAATCCTATAATATTTGTGTATTATTAATACCATGCAGTATAGGTATTATCATTATTTAACATTAATAGACATTTGGTGCAATTGTGTGGCCGCAACAGGGAGTATTTCAAACCAATTTGGTGGGGCAACATATGAAAGATACCCAAAAGAAGAGAAAAGGCAGGCATAGACCCATGACTGATGCATCATGACGTAAGAATATGATTGACTGAAGGGTGCCACATGACTAAGGGCAGCTTGGCTTTCAAATGAATTCCGACTATTCATGTTGCAATTTTGTGGTGCAAAATACTCCTTATTTCTTGGTCAATAGCATGGCCGTATTACGTAGGAACCACTACTGATAGTGTACATAACATGAATCTGTATTGCTTCTCGGCACTTTTTGTTCCGTACCCATGTCCCTACCTTCATGTGCGTTTCCATGCTCTGACATTTAGCCGTCTCTCTCTTGAGCTGTTTCTCTGCTGTTGCTGCATTAAGTTTAGCAGTTTCCAGTTCGCCCTGTAGCTGAGAGTTCATCCCTTCCAGATGCCGTACATTTTCAACTGGTGTCATGGATGTCTCCATCTCCTCCAGAAGTCTGGCTTTTGTTTCCTCTGAAAGAAATGGGAAATAAACAACATGAGCATGTATGTGGGGTCGAACCCAGCATGTAAACCTCAGAATAAGAGCCTATCTTGGAAGTAAGAGTCTTGCTGCTTGAAGAAAAGTGACAGGGTACTGGTAAAATGGTATTTTAGTTTTTGATTCAAGTGATACCTGTGAATAAGGCCACATATATATGCTCTGCATACAGACAAGACAACATATTAATTAAGAGATATATACCTAAGTATTTCCTTTACATTTTTGACAAAGATCAATATCACATACCCTTTTATAATTACATAAATTAATAATGTAGCTCAATTTAGCATAAAAATGAGCAAAATGTTACAAAAGAAAATGACTCAAGGCATTGGGCCTTCAAACTAGTGTTGCATTCTACAGTTCGCAAGGAAGGGCAGGATGAAAGTTCCACCTGAATGACTTGCATGACCTCGTGGCTGTAATTTTGAAAGATTTGGCTTCAGTACATGTACACATTAGTCCCCCTCTATTTGGGAGACATCTACCCCTTCTAACAAACAATTTTGTCCTTAGTAGAATGGTGTCCTTTGGAGAGAGCGAGTATCACATGCATTCACAGTACTTGCTGCTATGAATGTGTGTCCTTTCTAGGGACAACTGCATTTGTTGTTTTTCTCATGGTAATACCAGCTTCACTAATCTCCTGACCCCCAACCCACATGTCTAAGTACTGGTATATGGACAGCATTATCTGATGCCGCAAACATCTCATTTACCAAACGTTGCTAAGACCTCATCCTGTTTCTCAGCTCTTTGTTTCATCTCTCTCAGCTGTTCCTCTGTTTGCCGTTTCTTTTCCTCCAACTCTGTTCTCTCCCTTTTCATCTCTGCCAGGCTGTTCTTGTTGCTTTTCTCGATCCCCTGTATCTTTGTCTCATACTGAGTCTGTTGCGTCCACTGCGTTTCTCTCTCTAGCTTCAGCTCCCTGTCCTGCTCCTGGAGCCTCTCTTGCAGCTCCCGATTACGTTTCTGTTCCGCCTCAAGCTCTTCCTTCAGCGTAATAAGATACCCCATCTGTTTTTCAATGCGTGCAAGATCCTTGTTTTGCTCCACTGCCCATCTCACAACATCGTTACCGTTCAGCCACTGGATATTCTGCACTTGCGCCATGAACTTGGCTAGCGATGAAGGCAGCTCTTGAGATGTACATAATGCAACCACTGATTTCCCCATGTCACGAAAGTGCTTCTGAACAAAATGGCAGCTCTCACAAGGTACGAAAGCAGTCTCCAATGTTTGTGTGGACTTGTTGTATTCATCTCTGGAAATATCCATCTCGGATGCATTGCTGAGTCTTTTGGAGATCTTGCTGTTGTTTGGTGGGATGGAGGCCTGACTAGGTATGGAGGCTGAGCCTGCACTGTTATTGCAAGCATCAGCCCCATGGGAGAGTTTGGACACCATCTGCTCCAAGTCATAGATGGCTCTTTGGCTATTTTTGTTCTGCAAATGAAGCACATGCACAAATGAGAAGGTACTTTATAATGGTAGTAAGAAACACGTTGGGACCTGATTAGACTACATCAGGTACTTGTGCAAAAAATCATATACATGTACCTAAATTGTGTTTATTCAATTTTTATGCAAAGACAAAACCTGCAATGTATATATATATATAGCAACCAACCCAGGATTGCTAACCATAAAATATTGCATAAAGAGAAGAAATACTGGTAGCCTTTTGATATATGCAGAGTGACTGAGGCCCCTTGTAATCATTGTGAGATACTATTTAAGGACATCAAACTTTTCCAAAAATATGTATCACAATTTAGTCCTTACCCATGTTGATAGATTATTCACATTGAAAGACCAAGTGTTGTTCGACAGGGTGTATTTCTACCACACAATGACTCTTGAAATTTTCATCATACCTTAATTTGTCAAAAGTCACCACCTGTCTTGGGAGACCCCATTTTCAAACCAGAAGAGGTGTAACTTCTCACTCTTCATCCCATGTCAAACCGAGGCAATTTTTCTCCATCGGTGAACTGAACAATTGACCAAGAGAAACCGGTTGTATTTACTGCTACATTATTTATGACCTTCTGCCATCATGCTCATACATGTACTCTATGATGCAGATGTGTGTGTGTGTGTATGAATAAGTAGTTGTATTAAACTATTATAGTTGCACACCATCTCTAACCTCTGCTCGGACCTCCTGAAGCACGGCCTGTAGCTGGACCAGTTTGGCCCAGTATTTCTTCACCACCAAGCCCAGTGAGCTGTTAGTAGCAGTATTGTGAGCCGAGGTACCACGGCTGTTCTTGGTCACTGTCATTTGCTCTGTGTACTTGCTCATGGCTTGCAGCAGCAGGACCAGCCTAGTGTTAGCAAGTCAAGAAGATACCATGACATAAACCATGGGTTACATCATTTATGTGGAACACACTATCACTGAACAAAAAATGGCATGGTGCTCTTTATTCTTAGTTATCACAAAATGTTCAATAAAAAACACCTGGTTTACACATGTATTTTCAAATTCAAATCTAAGCCACACATTGCTAAACATGTTAAAAGCCGTCCGAGTCTGACAAAACTTATTTCAACACTAGCAAAATAAAACAACAGATGTAGTACATATAAGAATGAATGCAACTTTATGAGCTGTAAACTAAATCCTCTTATATATTCAGCAATATGAATTATATGCAATCTGGTAAGATTAATTTAAAATATACATGCACTGAAGTAGGTACAATAGCATGGTAGCTCTGAAACCAACTTCAATATTGCAAGGTTAATTATTATTGATAGTATGTAGCAACATGCTGCTGTCAATCAAAGGGTAACATATATGTCTACACCCACCTGTCAATCACAAGCTCCAGGAGCACAATATGGGCCACTTGTCTCTCTTCCTCGTCTTCAGAGTAATCATGGATCTCCAGCAGTTCAGTCAGATCCAGATCGCAGGACATCTTGTCGGGATACTTCCAGGAGGGATGTCTAACTGGCCCGATCCTGGAGAACACTCCAATCACAGCCTCCTGTAAATCCGTCACATCGCTGCGTAGGCTCTCAATGCAGTATCGACTGCCTAGGAGATGTGCCATATCCCTACGGTTTGCAGTACAAGGAATTAATGCTGGATTTCTCTTGGATGGATCGTTGCTGGCTGAAAAGAAAAATTCTGTATTTCAAAATGTGTGTATTCAGCTTAATGCTAGTAGAGCGGACCCTCTCTTAGTGATCACACTCAACAGAGGGCCCTACTTAAGGGCATAAATCTTTGCCGCTACTACTATCAATGTATTTACTTCTTCCTCTCACCAAAGGCTATCTCTCTAATGTAACCACAAGTTTGTGGCAAATTGGGTGGCCTTATCCATGTTATTGGGGGGGGGGGGGAACTACTGTACAATTATCTGTGATGCATGATACTGGCACTTGTTACTGCACAAAGTATGAATTTTGTGTACTGAAAATTAAATGTGGGATTTCCACTGCTGATCAAGAGGTGCTCAGTGAATAAATGTCACATGCTGAGGCTATGATGTCCCCATCATCTTCATTTCCCCCAAATAACATGCAGGATGTTTTCTGACTTAAGGTAACTAGCTTAATTGATGTAATCATGCTTTTGCCATATGCTTTGTTTATATGAAACCAATGTATATTTGATACATGCATGGACAAATAAAGCCATTCTGATTCTGTTTTACTTGATTCATACAGGGAAACCCTAAAACTTGCAGTATGAATATTAGACCGTATCACTACAGTCTCTGCCTGGGGTGTCAGATGTCAACAGGCGTTGGGATAGGGGGTATGTGTACTCCCCCTGATATCGCTCTATTGCGCGAATAGCGGTATACAGCGATCGCGATCGTGCCTGACCTGCTGGTAGATCTACTGGTACCGATCTACTAGTACTACTAGCCCTAGTTAGTAGCTCTAGCCGGAATAGCTGGCTCGCCTGCAGCTATTGCTATTTTCTGTGATGTCTGATGAGCTATGTCTATGGCTACATGGCTTATCCCCAAGTGACTGTCTACCTTTATACTAACGTACTAGTTGAGCTATCGGTCATAAAGGGTCGTTCACGGCTACTACATGGCTATGCTTTAAGTTACATGCTTAACCGCGAAAATCAAGTTGATGGTTTTCTCTTAGTACAGATGTAAAAAAAACTATTTCACATTGACAATGAATCAGTACCTAGGGTGCACCAATTTCTTTTAATATACGGTAATAATAGAATGTAGTCTATGCACAAGAGGCTGCAAAATGGGTAAACACATCGGTAAAACACTCCTGCATATCACATGGACGCCATTTGTAAACAATGTGGAATGCATTGGACTAATCACCGACAGCAACGTATTTACCCGATTGAGCCCGACGACTCTTTCTGAAAGGTACGTTGCGTAGTACCAAGGACATCCTTGCCCGGCATCCTTGGTAGTACTTACCCGGGAGTACTTAGTAGTAGTAGTAGTAGTAGTAGTAGTAGTAGTAGTAGTAGTAGTAGTAGTAGTAGTAGTAGTAGTAGTAGTAGTAGTAGTAGTAGTAGTGGTGGTGGTAATGGTGGTGGTGGTGGTGGTGGTGCTGGTGGTGGTGGTAGACTAGTACTCATGGGTTAAAATCAAATGACCGAATTGCGCGAAGCGGCCATTTTGGGAAATCAATCTAGTGAACCGACCAATGCTTACTTTTTAACTGCTGATCCGTGAGCCAGCCCACCTATAAAACTATCTGATGAAGCAGCTCATTAAAGAGTGATCCGCGACTCGCCATGGCTGTTAAATATTGATATATATAAAAAAAATATACGATTCAGATACGGGTCTTAAATAATGATCTGCGATTATTAGTTCTCTGTTAAAAATAAAAGTCGAATCGGGTCATATTTTATAGACCCATGTATACCCCTAGTAGTAGTAGTAGTAGTAGTAGTAGTAGTAGTAGTAGTAGTAGTAGTAGTAGTAGTAGTAGTAGTAGT
>JAAUYG010184883.1_pt1 | contig 12640 bp, 15 predicted proteins | sample 7278091 | NCBI WGS metagenome assembly JAAUYG01 (sample SAMN14350201, study PRJNA611818) | marine sediment metagenome | isolation source: surface marine sediment (0.6m) | place: French Polynesia: Moorea | collected 2018-08
ATTGTAATTTCCACTCTGAAGCTTATTTTTAATAATAAATTTGGTTTCATACATTAGTCTCTGTTATTTGTTCAGGAACTCTATTCAAAAGGAACCTGGGGGGATTTATATCTTCCCGTAGCAATCGTAACTGTCAAAAGTACCTTGTATACACTGGATACTTACCGATGAGTTCTGAATTCATTGTGTTTCACTCTATGACCAGCCGCTTTCGAGATATAAGGTTGTCGAAATTAGATATGCACTGAATGACCTTAGACTGACCTTGAAATAATATCAAAAATACCCTTTATACACTGAATATTTACCTTTTAGGCCAAATGTTTAGTCAATTCCGCTTTACGACAAGCCTTTTTCTGCCAGAAAAAGGTTGTCAACATTTTGGAAACACCGGATGATCTCAATATCATAATGATTTTAAGATCGTAACTGTCAAAAGTACCTTTTATACACTGAATACTTACCCATGAGTCCCGAACTTTCGTGTGTTTCACTGTATGACCAGCCGCTTTCAAGATATAAGGTTGTCAAATATTGGGTATGTACTGAATGACCTTACATTGACCATGAGCACCGAACTGTTAAAAGTACCCTGTATAAACTGAATTCTTCCCGCGAGGCCTAAAATTTGGTCTATTTCTCACTACGGAAACTTCTTCTTGAGTTAATTACAGTTTTTGTTTTCATTATATGTTACAAAGGTAAACCTAAATTTCTGCACAAAATCATTACAAATCGGAACTCGAAATTTCAAAATTCATAAAAAGGACTTTGTGAGAACCAATGAGAAGAAAGTTCAGCTCAAGTTGGGGAAAATTTCAAAAGGGATTTTAGATAGGAGTTTTGGCAATTTTTTCTCCCATAGGGTTCCGTTTTAGCGAAGAAGAGAAAATCGTGAAAAATTCCACACTCAAGAGGTTAAAAATCCAAAACAGCACCTTTGTGGGCACAATTGAGAAGAAAGTTTGGGAAAAGTTTGAGAAAATCCAAAAGCGATGAGGGAAGAGTAGCATTTTAACACGTTTCCTACCATAGGGTCCCTTGTTGGCGAAAGGGGTTTTCGTGAAAAATTGTATAAACTCAAAAGGTCAAAAATCCAAAACAGCACTTTTGCGAGCACAAATTACAAGAAAATTTAGGAAAAGTTTGAGAAAATCCAAAAGCGATTTGAAGAACGATTAGGTCCCATGTTAACGGAAAAGAAAAAAATCTTGAAAACAAAGATAGATTGTAAAACGCGCTTTTTTTTCAAAAATTCCAAAAAAAGAAGAAGAAGAAAAAAAAAAAAAAACAATCCGGGCGTTTGGTCCAGGGCAGGCAACAATTGAAACTTGAAAGAAACCCGGCCAATAGGTTCTGAGATAATTGCAATACGGACGACGGACGGACAGATTCGCGTTCATGTCCTCTGCAGACACAGCATGAGAAAATAATGGCAATCGGTGATGGTTTGTGTTACAGTGTTGCGATGTGGATCTTAAATAAATGAGATAAGGCGTGATGTAACTGTGATATGATTAATGGCTGGATATAGATATGCTCCGTGCGTGATATGATAGCGATATAATATTGAAGTGATATGGCGCGATATATTTTGGACGTCCCATCCTATTATGTGATGTGCGTGGTGTGGACATGATATGGTATAGGAATGTGATATGTAAGTGATGTGACGTGATATATGTCGTGATATAAGTGTGATGTATCTGATACAGACACGATATCGCTTCAATAAAATATGAAATCAAATCATGTGACGTGATATGGGGGAATCAGGCTATAGTCGGCTTTCAAACACTCATGGTAATATCACCGACTGCAAGTTGGATTCGGTGGTGTATGCAGGTAGGTGTATGCGTGTGAGTTAATGTGGACCTGTCTTGTTTGGGCCAAACAATCTTTGCCCGGACAGTTTTAGGTGCCAAGCCACCGATTCAATTCCGCCACATGTGAGCAGAAAGGAATCACTCAGACCATTTATACTGACTCCAAGCCGTTAACAAGCAGTTTAGTGTACCATTACGGAGTATATCATAACTAATAGAACAAGACACACCGGACTATAGCAAAGGTGTACATTGTTGTTTCTTCCGTATGCCTATATAGAAATATCTCATATCTTTCACATAAAGTTATAAGTAGAGGTTTCAGTCACAGACTGGTTAGCAAGCACGCGCATAAGTGAAACCAGTGAAACAAGCTATTAATGTATAGGGTGATTAGGGACACTTTTAACTATGGGCGTCATTTGCAAATTGACAATTTGTGGACCAGACAATCTGGATGCAAACAATGTAACCTACTCTGGTTTGTCTGGATCCGGAATTTGCCAGCTGTTCCCGACCTTAGAGTGACTACTGGGGTCACCTCGTACATTCACCCCTTCACTGGTGGTCAGGTCATTGCTGGCGTCATCATTATAATCACCACAGATCCCATCAGTCTGTGTTTTGTAGGCAGGGGGCATCTTCACGACACCCAGCCAGTTTCCATCAAACTCCACGACAAGGCTAAAATTGGTCTCCACCCTGTGAGAATTCCCCACCAGTGTGATCGAAATTCCGGGCAGGTTGTAAGGGACTTGGACTGCCTGCCCGTCCACCTGGAAGTAAAATCAGTTGTGATTTATATGTATAATTTATCTTATGCCGCGGTATTAAGTCATGAAGTCTAGTTTTAGTTTATACCTACCCCAAATCATGTCAGCTACTGTATTTTGTGTATGTTGCAACGGTTTTAGGATCCCATGAGCCTTCGTCGCATCTTTTGATTTCAAATCCATTGTCATATCTTTGCACACAATTATTCATTCCCTTGACTCATCTTCATGATCATTCACATTTGTCATCAAGGACATTAATCATTCCGTCGGAAAATAGTACAATACGCTAATTGTTTTGTTACCACAACCCACCGACGTTAAATAAAGTTTTATTCTATTCTAGTCTATTCTATTCTATTTTAATCTATTCTATTCTATTCTAGCAATGTACAGCATGACAGTAGATTAGCGGTATGTATCATTTCATGGAGTCTCTTTTGTTATTGATTCCAACCAAAGCACCACGCTCTTCTGAAACAGCACACACGTGCTTCAGGTAGGTTGTAATGACATATTTAGCTCACAAAAATGCAGGATAAACCCACAATGAAAGAGGTTTAAAAAAAGTACCGAAATTCCTTCAGCACACGGGTTTATACAGGAAGTGAACCACAATAAAATATACATGTAGTTATTGGATATATCTCCAATTCATTTTCTCCAAATGTTTAAAGTGGTATACGCAAGGCTACCACTCACTGACATCATTCCATATGGGTTTAATTATCAATGGTTGTGAGTTAAAGGCAGAAACCATACATACCGTCACCCTTTGGTCTAGTCGGATCACGTGGTTAAACACGTGAACTTCCAAATACTTTGGATAAGAGACGTGAGGGTTGCCATGGCTACGTTCGTTGCTGGTGTAAACATTGAAGGCAGGAAGGTCCACAGCTGAAGCCTTGCTGCTGGCCATGTTGTAAGTGCAGTTGCCCTGGAAGTGGATCATTTCGCCGTCGAAGGTTAGGTAGTGGGGATCGCCGGAAGTGTAACACGAGGCCACCTCTGCAAACAAAGCGAGGAGATTTGATTAGATGAAACTGTGGTATGATCAACTACATTTTTGTGTAGTATCTGTAACCGTTTATAAAAGCAAAACAGTTTACTTACGTTAAGGCATATTATATGAAAACATAAAATTGCAAACAAAAGCAACAATATGGAAATAAAAGACTTTGAGATACGACTATCGTTCATTGAAATATTCAAAAACAACACGCAGAATCAAGCCAACAGTTTTTACCACTGGTAGCTACATACTTGGTTCTTCCAGTTGTATTTTCCGATAACATAGCGTCACTTCAAAGGATTGGATTGAGATATAGCCACCAGGTATATACAGGGTACAAAACTGTATACCAATAAACAACAGACTGTAAACAAAACTACAGATTTTCAAACCAACAAGTCTAATTGTACAAATCAATTGTATACCAATAAATAACAGACTGTAAACAAAACTACAGATTTTCAAACCACAATGTCTAATTGCACAAATCAATTGTATACCAATAAATAACAGACTGTAAACAAAACCAACAAGTCTAATTGTACAAATCAATTGTAAGACATAATAAATCACTAAAGTCATAATTATGAACAGTTGTATTTTAAAGACTCCTTATAAACCCCAGTTATTATGCAAAGTCCTGAAATGTCACAGGCATGTACACTGTCCTTACTGTGCTGACACCGGTTTCCCTCAAAGCCAAAGCGACACTTGCAGACATATCCCCCGACCTCAGACGGTCCTGACTGGCACCATCCTCCGTTCTCACAGGGGTTGGTCAAACACGCTTTAAAAAAGAAACACTGATATAATCAATCAACCTTCAAATAGTAACTGCTTGGACGTTTACACTTTTACCCATACGTCATGTAGCGCCTTGTACATGTATTAAAATGTAGAACGGTAACGTCTTAGAATATCCCAAGTCAGTCAAGAAATGGCCATTCATTTCGTGGCCGGCACCTGAAGGAAGTCAAATGCTAGCATATTCATTGTAAACAAGAGCATTGTGCGCACAATCCGTCACGTTACCACATGTGCATACTGTATTCGTATGTTAAAAGTAATTACAATCTAGGCCCATTTACTTCTGACATTCATTTACTTACTTATTTACTTACTTACTTACTTACTTACTTACTTACTTACTTACTTACTACGTACTTACGTACTTACTTACCTACTTATTTATTTTATTTATTTATTTATTTATTATTTATTTATTTATTATTTATTTATTTATTTATTTATTTATTTATTTATTTATTTACTCATATTTTCTTTCGTTTGTTTTTCGTATTCATGGCACATACCTGGGCAGCACAGTTCTAAGGTAAACCACATCCTGTAGTCTCCCCGGGAGCAACTGTGGACACCCATGGAGTCCACTTCTGTGAGGTAACCATTCACTCCCTGGACAAATCCATACTCCCTGTATTGACCAATGCAAGTGTTGAGGAAATTCCGCTTATGTTGGGAGCTTTGCATATAAAAGTTGTTGAGCGCTGTGCAGTTATTGTATGCTGTACCGTTCGTGATGTATGTAGCGCCAACCACCACAGACCCCATGGGGTTGGGACATGTCAGCGGACCTAGGATAATCATGAATATTCGTTAGCTTAGCCAATAAGACATACACTATTTTCAAAAAAAATGTCACATGCATTTTAGAACTAGAGTTTAGAATAGAAAAGTTTGTTCACAGATATTTTAGCTGTTTTGTGCAATAGAAAAACTTCGAGAACTTTGGCCTAGTCGTTGTACATTTGTACTTCTTGGTTTTATTTGTTTTCTCCTGCGTCATACGCACAAACTCTCATTACTTATGGTCTATATAACTTTAGACATCTGTTTACGAACTTCATGAACATTACTTATGGAAACATATTTACACAATAATTCCCCTTTTGTTTCTTATTATTGTACGATATTTCTACCTACATAACAACAGAATTAGCCATGTATATTTAAAATATTTAGAGATATTGGGCCTGTGTTGTCCCTAATTAATAACTAAGCACACGAGAGTATACCTAGTAAATCTAGGTTTACTGAGTTACACGGATTTGCTATTGCGCATTAAACTTACGTTCTAGCTCACAACGAGTTCCTGCATAATCGTCAGAACATAGGCACCGCAAACCGTGTTCTTTGTGATCATAGCAAGTTCCTCCGTTTAGACAATAGCCATTACATGTGTCATACTCTGAAATAACGACAAGCATAAAATTGACAATTGGTTAATGGACATATGTGGAAAATTGTTTAGGACCCACGCCGCAGGCTGATTTAATAGATCCAGCAGAGACGTGAAATCTTACAACGGCGTGAACGATATGAAGACTAGCCAAAACTACAAACTGCGTAAAAGGAAAATAAAGAAGGAAAACAAAAGAATGGAACAGGAAGTAAATAGAAGAAAGAAAGAAAGTAACCCACATGTGGTTGTCGTGAAATATGTGATTAAAATGGGAACCAGTGCAGCGGAGGAAATGAAGAAAGAAAGGGGAAAAGTATAGAAATAAGACATCAAAATACCGTGCGTGCAGTTGTAATCTCTGGCATTAGGACCACCATATTGAATTGGACAATCACACCAGTAGTAGGGCTCGTACGTCAGGATTCTGCAGCGTCCGCCATTCTCACAGGGATTCCGACTGCAGTGGGCTGTAATATAGACAAATTGATTGCATACAAAGGGTAAAAATACTGGGAAATTGTAACGTAAAAACAAGACATAAAACATTACAGCCCGGTTAATAACATGACGTGGCCCTTCTATTGTGACTAACAAACGGAAATAGCATTGCTTAGCTGGTTCAGTCTTTCTTCTCCTCTATTTCTAGTGCACACAGAAAATTAAAAGTAAAAAGTAACACATTTTAGTGGGATCCCCATATCAAGGAGTTAGTATTATTTTCTTATGAATTCGGTTTCATTTTATCTGGCGTCTTGCTTTACCCGACATCTTTGTATGTCAATATGTATACGTTGTATTTTCAGCTCCACTCAATACACTACTTAATCCATAGTACCCATTGTATTGGGTGTCCTGAACCCTCCTGTGTGACCGTGTTAATATTGGGTGAAATGGATGACACTCCAGGTAAAACTTGGAAACCAAACAATATATGCAATATTAAGACGTGGAAAATTGGATGTGGAAGGCTGAACAGATAAAATTACGGACCCAATGACTATATTTCTCCAACTCATGCTTGTTCTACATACCGGTATTTAAATTCCCAAGTATTCGTCGTTTGCGATACTTACAAAACTGACATCTGTCCCCCCAGCGGCCTGGATTACAGATGCATTGATATCCCAGTGGCAGGGTAGCATTCTCAATGCACTCACCCCCGTGGTGACAATTTCTACGGTGACAGACCTGACTGCAATTGGGGTCTGAAGAAAAATAAAATTGTGTTATTAAAAAATGGAATCTGTGGTGCAAAATGTATGACAACCCAATAGCCAAAGTTATCACCGATGTTATATCAGTCGTGTATAATCACCATCGCCAACAAGAGTGAGAGCCCCACCAAGACCACCACCACCACAACAACCACCTACTAACGGTCGCATGAATAGCTACATGTAGATTCTAAAAGTCCCCACTGCGCAGCGTATATAATGGGATCGTCAAGGGAGACGCGTACTACGTCACTTTTCTGTTGCCAGTTGTCTGTTACTGCATGTAAGTTACAAGTTAGTACTATTATATTCGTACTTAAAGTAGAAAATATACGTCAAGTCCGTACTAGAGTAACAAATTGCTTCAGAACAAACTAGTTTAAATACTACGTTTTTAAAGTGATTATATGAGAATGAAATGCAGGTTCAGTTCTTGCAAGAGCAATGGCGGACGGAAATGATACTGAAATACTTGTTAGATACTACACTATAACTGTTTAAAGTTTATGCATTATAGGTTAAAAATATATTGTTTCTGGCATAGATAACTCACATATAAGAGACGTTCGGTCGTGTTCCCAATTGCAGAACGCAGAGTCACAGCAAGTGGTGCACGACGGTTGGTCGATCTCTCTGTTTACGCAGGTAGTGGGGTTGTCACTCTCTCGCCGCTCGCATCTGCCACGCGGTCTGCAACCTTTCGTCACATATGGCTTGGAACCACAAGTGTTCTCTCTGTAGAAATTGAAGGTGGTTTCACACACCTGAAAGAATAGAAAAATTGCTGTCGTTTCAAAATAGCCGTTTCAACTTGTGACTGAACGAAGAATACAGTACGTGCCACACCATGCGCAAGTGATGTATCGCAAACATTTCAAAGTCAGAACGGGAAGTGTCCTGTAACGTCACAACTTGCCATATTCACACCGTTTATGTGGCGCCGGCAACGTGGAAAGTCTTTTTAGAAAGCTGAAAGACATCCCAACTTACTCTGGACGGATTCAACGCTATTTTAAAGAAACATTTATTTTGCAATATTTTTTTTTTTAATTTTAATAGAAATCATATACGCACGGCATGCAGAATACCTGTAGGCCTACGTACATTGTATATGTTTACATATTGATCATACCTCATTCGCAGCACACGTTTCTACGGTTCCTTCATGGTTACAGCCGTAAGTCTCATATCGCCTCTGTAAGCCGTCCCATAGCACTGTCATGTTGTTGCATGTCATACATCGAACACCTTGGCTCACTCCTAAATTACAGAAATAAAAAGGTTTCTTTCTCTGTTTCTTCGTTCGTTCATTCCTTCGTTCCTTCACACACGCAATCGCTCGCTCATTCATTCATTCACCTATATATTTATTTATTTATTTATTTACTTATTTGTGTGAAATCAGGCAACATATACGAAACACCCTATTGTTAGTAATACTGCGCACCGTTTCCTTTTTTCTGCATCTGTTCGTGTAAAAGATGCCTCTAGTATAGCATTTACTTCGTGTTAAAAGTGAATGTATAATGATAAAACATACATTCAGGAAATTGAGCCATTCCATCCAGACATTTGTGGAACAGAGCCTACGATTTTAGACCAATGCCTGGGAGGCACCGAAATGGCCTTCAGTCTGAAAATTAAAGCTTTGATCGTTCTGACAAATGGGTCCAGGCAATTTTAAAATTATATAACGTGAAGCTATGTCTTCTAATATTGCACAAGTCGTTGGTTCTCCAGAAATGTTCTAACCTGGGCAGCAAAGTGTGCTCCTGTAGCGAATGGTCCCATTGTCGTAGATGAAGCACTCTTCCACTGACGAGGATTCCACTCTTTCGGGGACGCCTTGCCCCAGCCAGCGTCCGCACTCGGCGCGGTACACCTCGTTGTAGAAGTCGTCCACCTCTGCTACGGCGTCCCCGCAGTCTATGTCATTTCTGTAGATCCATGGACTCGTGACCCGGGTCTGTCCCGATGGACACACTGGTAATCACATCAGGGTTCATAATATGTATGCTGCATCTTTATCATGCTTAGTCGGTAACATCATACAGTACTCGGAAAGTAGTGTTAACAGTTTCTTGCGCACTTATGTACAATGGGTGTTGACGCCAAGTGCTACAGATATTATTTCAGATAATTTACTTGTCCAAAGTTGTAAAGTTCGGAACACAAGATGGCTATGCCTTCGGAAAAAAGTATTGGTTTGTTGTGGCCTAATCTAATACTTTGTAGTAATCAGCGTTCCGTTGGCGTTATAGGCGTTCTGCAGCGTCAGGGATAGTAGAAATAAATTCTACTATTCCTAGTAGCATTTAGGTTCAATAATCCGAACTATGCACACGAATGAAAGAAGATTACCGTTGTCGACGAAGTGCATTATGTTATTAAAATAGGGACGAATTGAAGACGAAATGCCTCGAAAATTTGACGGGTTCAACTGGTGAGGACCAGACTTACATCTGGTGAGGATTCATCCTCTACATACCAGACGGACACTGTGCCCACAGCACATCGCTGTATCTGCAATTGCTTGCCACCCTTAGCTAAAAGGTACATATGCATCTTAGCATTGAACATGCCAGAAAATTTTGTAGTTTTCGGGTTGGACACAGGTTCTATATTGGTTTTGCCCTCACGCGCATCCATATCAGATACATTTGTTTGTCTGATATCTCAACAGAAAGTAAAGAAAATGATGTGGAAAGGCACCTGCATATCCGCCGATCCCCATGTGGACGTTTTAATCACTCTTGTTATTTTTCAGACCCACCACTGATCGGCCCAATGTAGCTAACAACAGTAGGCTCGCACAACTGGTACAGCCAAGCTCTGCAATGGGTATCGTGTTTTAATAGCTGGTGATTCATTCTTGATTCTTGGCTCAATTTTTGTTCAATTAATGATCTACAATTTCTTTAATTGGAGATTTGTTATTTTTCTACAGTTAATTATGTGAATGGCATACATACCGTTTGCTTCAGCTGATGACCACCTACTGAAATTTACCCAAGCCACCAGAAGAACGAACGGCAGACCGAAAGGGCCCATGATGCGTTATACCTAGAGAGAATCCATTTCAATCACCGTTATAAATATAATAATATATGGAATTATATCGTGTTCTTTTGGCTGTTTCTCTAAATGTATTTACAATACGATAACATGTATTACAGTAAATTAGGAAGTTAATGTTTAACAGTACACATCTCATGACACGTCTTTTACGTAGAGGTTCATTGACTATTCGGAACTTAGAGAAGTAATTAAATATCAAAGTTAAAAAATGTATAATTATAATAATAACAATATAGTTTAACTGTATCTTAAACATATAATAACCACAACAGCGGGACTAAGAAAACCACTTTCCCTACCTTATCGTTTAACTTAAACTCGTATATGCAATTGTAGAAAAAGAGAACAAAATGATCAAGAGAGAGAAAACTCGCGAAATTGATTTTGATCAAGAATATTTACATGCGTATTCACGTGACTAATTCACGTAAATAAACAACGTAAAGAGAGAAAGAAAGAAAGAATAAAAATTGACAGAAAGAAAACAAAGAAAGAAAGAAAGAAAGAAAGAAAACAAAGAAAGAAAGAAAGAAAGAATGAATGAAACAAAGATGAAACGAAGAAAGAAATTAATAGAATCTTCTTGCGCTTCTTACCTTTGAACTCGTCGGACGTTCCAATTTGCCTTAAAACGTTGGCGTTGATCAGATGCGGTTGGACGGATGTCTACTCCATCAGCAGCTGGGTAACAGTTTATATAGCAGCCAAAGCCGGACCTTTCAATCCGTGAATCACGAAACCCATTCTTTGTGATTTTATTGTCTTTAACCATTTTGGATCCCGCACCGGTCCCTGCAGGCAGATGAGGCAGAATGACTTCGGAAATTTTGGATATTCCGCGAAGACGTTATCATTGATTGCAGAGACATCTCCTGTAGAGTAATTGGATATAGTTTACACAGACACAGGACGGGTGAAGTTGACCGCATCCGGGAGCAGCAGAGCGTGACGGGGCTGTCGCTGCAGCTCGACACGTGTGGTCAAATGTGGCCCACGGTTGCCAAAGATTAAAGCAGTGTTTTGTTGGATCGGTACCGGTTCGGGTTAGGTTTGATGCATCCTGTTTAAAGATATGTGTGTCAATGAATGAAGTTGAAATTTATTAACATGAAAAATATTGCACGAGGATGACACTGAGAGAGAGAGAGAGAGAGAGAGAGAGAGAGAGAGAGAGAGAGAGAGAGAGAGGATATGAAGGACATTATATTTCAGATTTTCCAACAGCAACCCCGTTCTTAAGAATGAGCTAAATTTAATCCCACAAAAGGAAAGAAACGGACACAGACATAACAACCGGACCGAAGTTTGAAATTCGAAGTTTTTAATACTTGTGTGTTGAGTATTAGTCGCGATACTCAAGATGCATGCTGCACCAGTCCAGATTTCTGCCACCTCTACCCCCACCTCAGATTCACGAGAACATGAACATTTTCAATTTAGAATAGCGGATTATTTAAATAAGTATTTATTTATTTATTTATTTATTTATTTATTTATTTACTTACTTAACATTTATACTGGTGGGCCAGTTACAATAAGTATTCTCCCCTATCGCCCAGTTTAAAAATATAGTAAAATAGGAAAACATGAAGGTAAATACATAGTAAATCCAAACATCAGATATCACAGTAAAAGTTAACATCTTCACAATAGGCATCTCCTTCAATAAAAGCCATATAATAATGTCTTTTGAAACAAAATAAGGGTGGTATTCATTAAAAAACAGGCAAACGTGTGGGTAAATGCATCAGACACAGAAAGAAAACATTTGATATCTTTAAACATGGCCACTTGCCCTTATAAAAGCTTTAACATGTCTCTTAAAGGAAGATACAAATGTACGCATTTAAGTTCGGGGAGAAGCCTGTTCCAGGTCCATGGGGTCATTGTGCCGTTATATAAAATGACTGCTTATATATTTCTAGATTCGGGTGGGACACATAAAAATCACCATTTGTGTTACTTTTTCTTGGAACGCTATGTATATTAGAAATTAGGTAGAGCAAACCGAGGGGGTAGTTTGGCGCGTTGCCATATACACATCTATGCATAAGCATGTCCGTAAAATAATCGCGCCTTTCCATAACGTCCACCCACCCTACATGTAGGTGCTTTATTAAAGACAGTCGTCGTACACACCAAACCCTATTGCCAGTAACAATCCTAGCACGATTTTGAAAACTTTGAACTTTACTCATGAGTGCAGCTGGTGAATAATCCCAGAGTGTAGTACAATAGTCTATCGTTGGCTGTACACATGTTTGATAAACAATGTTCAGCATCTCATTTGGAACACTGCTCTGTAAACGACCGAGTAACCCAACCTTTTGACTTTATTTTTATTTACCAATATATTTATGCTGGGTAGGCCAATTACAGTGATATGTAATCTACCTTGGCGCCCAGTTAAAATACATAAAACTATGACACATGTACAACAAAATACTATTTAACGGAAGTTATTAAAACACCTTTTATACATAAATTTAAAAGTATCAATAGAACCACAGTTCTTCAGATCATCTGGTAAATTATTC
>JAAUYG010085647.1_pt1 | contig 12637 bp, 13 predicted proteins | sample 7278091 | NCBI WGS metagenome assembly JAAUYG01 (sample SAMN14350201, study PRJNA611818) | marine sediment metagenome | isolation source: surface marine sediment (0.6m) | place: French Polynesia: Moorea | collected 2018-08
GGTGCGGTGTGGGCTTGCTTCGTTGTCCGCCTGTCGTCCATCCATCAAGTCGATTGCACCTATTTGTTTCTGACATTACATGTGGGTTGCTCTAGTCAATACACCACGGCAGAGCTCATGAAATCGAAATTTGTCTATCGTCTGACCATCCATCCATGTCGCAATTATCTCTTAACCTAATACAAAAACTTCTTTCAAATTTTGGTTGTTGCTTTCCCTGAGCCATACGCTCGGATGTCTTTTGAATCTTCATAAAAACATTTGTGAGATTTTTTACGAATATTTTTCATTTTATTTAACATGGGACCCAAAATTTTGAAATGCTATTCCTCCTACAAATCGCAGCTGAATGTTATCAAGCTTCTCCTGAAATTTCTTTTTCAACGGTTGTCACAAAAATACTGTTTTGGAGTTTTTGAAATTTTGAGTTTATGATTTTTAATGAATTTTTGAAATTCAACATTGGCCCCTATGGCGAAACCTAAAACCTCCACTATCTGGAAAACAAGCAACTGTAGAATGAAACTGAGTGAAATTTGTGCTCTGGGGGTGAGTATTCGGTGTATACATGTATAGGGTACTTTTGACATCTTGTATCTCAAAAATGGATTGTCGTAGAGCAAATCTCAGTGAAATTTGGGCCTCGGGGGGTGAGTATGCAGTGTATACAGGGTCCTTTTCACAGTAAAGTGGTTAAGGTCAGTCTGGGGACATTCGGTGCATTTCCAATTTTTGACAGCCTTGTATCTCGAAAACGGCTTCTCATAGAGCGAGACAGCCTCAGAGTGAAATTTTGGCTTTGACAGTTAAGTGCTTGAGGTCCTTCTGGGTCATTCAGCGCAGTTCCAATATTCAAAAACCTTGTATCTCAAAAACCAGTGAACGTAGAGTGAAATGGAATGAAATTAGGGCCTCGAGGGTGAGTATTCAATGTATACAGGCTCAATTTCACAGTTATGTGGTTAAGGTGGGTGGGTGAATCAGGCTTATAGTCGGCTTTCAACCACTCATGGTCATATCACCGACTGCAAGTTAGATTCGGTGGTGTATGCGTGGTGAGTTAATGTGGACCTGTCTTGTTTGGGCCAAACGATCTACACCCGACAATTTTTGGGTGTCCGCCACAGGTGATCAGAAAGAAATCTCTCGGACCATTTATACTGACTCCTAGATGTCCAGTCGGTTGCCTAACTTGTTAATGCCAAGCTGAGAAGCGCAAACCTCCCAGTTTTTACGTCTTTGGTGGGACGCATTTGGGGATTGAACCCCGGCCTCCCGCACCCCGAGCGGATGCTCTAACCACTATGCTACGCTAGGGCGGTCCACATAGAGCCTGGGTGCAAGGCTGAAGAAAGCTCGTGCACAAGCTAGTCCCAGATGCTAGTTCAATATTTGTTGATGCCGTTTGTTTAAAATTTGGAAAGTCAAGACTCAAAATACTAGTGCATGTGCTTCGATTAAATCAGCCGCTCGGCTCAAAGCAGATTAATTTGATTTCAAAATGTTTGGTCCCCATTTTGGCCTTAGTTTAATTTGTCTAGCACAAATTATATGAAATGCAAAGTCAATATATTTGTCCCAAGGTACATTTGTATTTAGGTCTAGTAACTAGAGATCTGCTGATGTTTTTTCAATATTAGAAAATAACTTTCTTACAAAAACATTAAAATATGTGTTTGTAAGTTTGATGAACCAATGTTAAAGGTTGGAAAATCCTTTTGAGCTCAATAATCATATCATAAATGTTAGAAACATGGATCGCTGCTTATACATTGGAGCTCTCTGTACTCTGCACATTGGTGAAAAGTCATGAAGATTGAGTCGAAGCAAGTCTTAAACATGTATATACCCTGTTTATTGTTGTATTCACTTTTCACAGAATACTATAGCTTGCACAGAACACATTCAATAAGTAAACATTTCTTGTATAACAGTATAGACATCCATACGCAAGCACTGACATGCAATGGCAACACGGACTGACTTGAGCAACCGTTTATGACTGAGCAAATACACATAAAAGAATTGAATACTGTTTTATCTTCTCCTAGTCTCACTCTCTTTGTGACTCGTGAAGGTCATATTTTTTAACAGATAATTCGTGTTTATGTAAAACAATTCATAACAGCAAGTCCTAGTGAGTCCCGTTCTTCTGGATATGTAGCGTCCGGTTGGGTTGGAATGGGAATACCATCGCCGGAATCCAGAATTCTCCAGGTTCTGCAGGATTTTCCAGTAGTATACAAAGTCCGAGGTGGTAGTGATCCTGTCCCGGTTCTGGAACAGCTCCAGGACATGTATCTCCAGAACCAGCTGTTTGATGAGCGGCAGGATGCCCTGGATGTACATCGTGTTGAGGGCGTCCCACTCATCGTACTCAATGTCGAGCTTTACCACGTCAATGGGTTCCTGGAATGGAAAATAATGGGCGTACTGCCACAGTAATGACTACCCTGTTCGGTACTACAATATACACATGTAGCCACTACCAACTTATTGTACATCTGCTGAAACTGCTACCAGAACCAATTAACACAATCACCACTGCTATTATAACTACTATATCATGTATCTCTTCTGTAAGAAGTAGCAGCAGAACCACTGGTATTTGTCCTCAGATCTATAAGATCGTTTCAGCCAATTACCGCCGTACAGAAATACATTGTTGGGTAATACAGATGTTGCATTGGGCAACAGTGGGAGCATCATTACAGTAGTAGTAGTGATAGTAGTAGTAGCAGCAGCAGCAGCAGCAGTAGTAGTAGTAGTAGCAGTAGTAGTAGTAGCAGTAGCAGTAGCAGGAGCAGTAGTAGTAGTAGTAGTAGTAGTAGTAGTAGTAGTAGTAGTAGTAGTAGCTAGTAGTAGTACTGCTGCTACTATTACTACTGCCGCTGTTGCTACTACCACTACTATTTCTACAGCTAAAGTTACTAACAGCAGCAAAGTATTTATTTTATCAATCATACCAAGAAATGTCTCTGAATATGTTCGCCGAATTTTTTCAGAATTTGCGCAAATGATGATGGGGCCCAGGTAACCACTGGGTACAGAAGGAACACTGGATGTCATGACAAGTGACCGCGTATCGGATGATTTCTTACAGTTAACGTCGACCATATGCATGATATGCAGGGATATGTATCATCGGCTTTTTTTGTAGCGAGTGATAGCTTGGTTAGCAATCTGGCGTCCTCAAAAGTCTAAACTGTGCGCTTCAGTTCCTGAAGTGCAGCCGTAGGGCTGGCTGCTCATTGGTGCCCGCTAGGCTTTAATAACATATTCCGAGAGACAGGTATACATGTATACATACTCCTGGTCGGAATAGACCAAAAGAACTGCATGGGACGTCTGAGAGTACATTTTTGTACTATGTACAATGTACAAACAGCCACACGAAAACAAAATGCGCTAATTAAATAGCATACCAAGCTTTCTCTTCCACATGTGCACTTGTGTTGTGTGTGAAACATGGCAAGAATAGCTAAGAATAGCTCAGGCCCCCTTTTAATTACGTAATTTCAGATTCAGCCTCTGTCTACGATTTCTGGTTTGTAAATTTATTTTAACGATGGTGATGCAAAGCCGATAATGTCATAACGACGTGCACCATCAGCCAAGGTGGTTGCCACATGCATTTTTAGATGTAAAGTTTACACTTTTAGATCTACATTTTGGAACGGTATGTTCTCAAGGTGTGTAGCTAAATATGGATAAATAAAGACACACAGACGTTTTGTTTTAAATGTCCTACTCGGCTGAATTTTCAATGAGAGTTAATAAAATACAAAATACCTACCGTGTATATGTGTGTGATAACCATTTTGACCGGGTAGTGTGTATTGTTATACATGTACCTGTAAATTCTCACTAAACATGTAACTTTATGTATGACCCTATTATCTGCAATACTTGTATATATGTACATGTGACGCATACTCTTACATTTTCCTAGCGCATAATTTTTACTCTTTCGCCATATGATGTTACACCAACATTTCTAACGTTTAATGTCACGTCCCATATCGTATGCTGGAAATACTATGACCCCAAATAATATCACTGATGTGTTTGAGGTCCCGTGCTTGAGGTCTTGTTTGAGGTCCCGTGTTTTTACTGAACACCCAAATGTTCGCTCATACATGTATCACACTTCAAACGTCACAATTAGTCCTTCGAAATCACCTTCAGTTGGCATGCCCGAAGTCCAAATTACTTAATTTACGTTGCTTGCTAACTGTTAATCCACATCACCCCGAGAGCATCGCTTGTCGAGCTGGGCACCATATTTTAATAACGAACCAAGAGTTACCCAAACATTCCCAAGAATAAGGTAGTCAGGAACGGTTTAGGCAACAGCAGTACATGTATTGTCATTGATGTTGCGGAAATGACCTATGATCGTTACATTCACTTTTGGAGTAAAATGCGCCAGGAATTTACATCGGTTGTAACGGGAAGCTGTGACACCTTGTCTTTCTACTAATTATACCCCGGAATTATACACAGGTGGAAATACTGAAACATGTCAGTGCCCTCTGAAATTCAACACTCGGAGAACCGCCAGTAGGTGATCGGAAGTGGTGGTACAATGCTGCATGCATAGGTCATGATACAATATACGAACGATTGAAGGTTATGGCAATAAATAATATCCGACTTGAATAACTATAGCCCCCAGCACAGGGTTGACCCAGCACTTCACTTGTGGACTCGGGGAAATGGAACTCTGTGCTCTCCAGAGATGCGTACCCACTTTGACCTAGCTACAGTTATGATAATTCTCGTAGGAACAACTACTTGACCTACGAACCACCGCGTAATTAGAGACAGACCTGGGAACAGTTGGACACTCTTTGGTCGAGAGTGGGTCCTCGAGTATACCTGATAATGAACCAGCCCTCTGCTACTGCAGCAAAAAAAAAAAAAAAAAAAAACATGCTCATTTTGTAGCATATACCTCAGCTACGCTCGTTATTAGGACACTCGATCCGGTCCGAAACTTTTGCAGAGTGCAGAGATATAGGAAAATTTTGTTCAAGTGGTTGCGAAACATCTAAATCGTGTGAGATAGACAAATATATGTCATTAGACAGTAATAGGAAGTTATATGGATAACTCCACCGCAGTATCAATTTGGACCTTGAATGACATTTTAGGGCCAAACTCAAGGTCAAATATTTGAAACCATAATATCTCGCAAACGTGTAGACTTATGGCGTACGCTACCATTGAACACCAAACAGGAAGTCACATGGGGAATCCAACCGCACCATCGCATTTGATTTTACGCAACATTTAAAGGTCACGTTCTAACTCACAGCTAAAAAAACGTAAGAGTAACATTAGACATCGCAATTAGGAAATTATATATGATGCAATCTGACACTATTTTAGTTTATTTCAATCTAGAGTAAATCGTTTCTGAGTTATGGGTGGATTTTGAAACAAATGCGCCCAATTACATTATGTACGTATACCTCACAATTATTATATAAATTTTATGTTAAGTTAAAATTTCAAGATCAAAGATCACCCAATAATGTTTTAATAGTGACCATACTCCCAAATTTCAGGCCGTTTCGCTCTACGATCAACTCCTTTCACGTTTATATGGATCTGGATGGTCACTAGGCTAAAGCTCAATTTGTGTTGTACTGGTATCTCAGAGCCCAAATTTCCGTCCGTGTATCTGCAATCCACAGTTTGTGAGTTACGGGCAATATTGATACAAGTTAACCCTAATGACAACAAAGTTGAGTCCCAAATTTTAGTCCGTTCTTCTGTTTTCAAGTTACAGGTGAATTTACATCATTTCATTGCCAGAGAAATTCCTGTAAATGTTCCATAAAATTTCGGAAATCCAGCTGCCAGCTAAAGGGCAAAACGACCAAGTAGAAGCTTGCAATTTTCGTTGCACCTGTACTTAATGCAATATTGAATAATATATCTTATACTGTCTTCGCTGTGGACGATCTATATATTCAAGCCAGAAATAATAACATTGCGACAAGTTTGGATAACTGACCATCACATTTGTGTTGCATGCACTGACAACCCATTTTGCTGTCAACTGCCAGGAAATTTGAGATTAGCAATGTGCAGAGAACTATAAGCATTAATATATGCATATCCGACTTTGTCATGTAGCCAAGGAAACTCGCATTTCGATTACCAAGTGTCTAATGTATACAGCTGCAGGATAAAAACACAAACCTGAAACAAATTGAAACAGTTTTTATTATGCAAATATAAAAACATACTAATAAATTATGCAAATTTATCAAAAGCAGGCTCAGTTCATCGCGATACATTACATAACATATCACGTAGCCAGAAATGTAGAAACCCGCGTTGAGTCTGAATGAAGATCATCTATATCAATTTCCCGAACTTTTCGCGCCGATTTGGGGCGAAGCAGACGACCCGCCGCGGATTTGGGTCGTCTGCTGTCATACGCACTAGCGGGGTGTTTGTTTTGCGTCAACGCGGCTTCCATGACGGCGGCGGCGGGGGTCCTGACAGCGTTGCTGCTGCGAACCGCGCCGCTCTGCTTCATCACCGGGATAGGAGGTGAGTTCTCCACGCACCTCAGCAGAAGAGATTCGTTCTGTTCCTTCAGGTCGTTCACTTCGCGCTTGATGTCAACGAAATGCCGAAACCGCCTGTCCCCTGAGAGCTTTCGCTTGAGGTCATCCACCAACTCGAGCAACCTGGAGATTTCTTCTCGAAGCTGAGCGTTGTCGCTCTCCTCCAGGGCTAGCTTCTCCCGTAGTTCTCTGAGCTCAGACAGGAGCTCGTTAATCCTGACCTGCTGAGAGGCTTCCCTCAGTTGCCACTCGGCTTCTTTCTGTGCCATCTCCTCCCGGAGGTCGAGCACCTGCTTCGTCAGCTGCCTCGCCAGAGCTTCCTGGGCGTGGAGGTCCTCCTTGCTCTTCTCGGCGTCCTCGCGGCTTTCACTCAGCTGCACCGTCAGCCGGCGGATCTCCGTGTGTTTCAGGCTCACCTCCTGGTTCAGGGCGTCCCTCGTTTCTTCCAGGCTGCGAATCTGCGACAGCTGTTCAGCTATGCGCTGGCGGCAGCTGTTGAGGTCTTCCTGTAGGTCTTTGTTTTCCTGCTCTAGCAGGTCATATCGGGCTTGCAGATGCTGTAAAAATAACTTAAAATCAGCACTTCGACTATGGTAAGACAGGAGTAATTGAAGGAGTTAAAATATCTAAAATCATAGATGTCATTTGTTGCAAATGACAACAAGAAGCGCAGGGGCTTTGGCACTCTACTTAACCACTCGCCAGATAAGAGCAAGTTATGGTACATGTATGTGGCTGAAGTGAGATCTTAATTTCTGCAGTTAAAAGTTAAAATAACTTCTTATTAACATTCGAGGCAGGCATAGTTTAAATTCAATCTACAGAATAAATCCACCGAATAACACCAAACTGACCCCAGCATATCTGAGATCAAATATACTTATGCATGTTTCTCCCTGATGCCTGTAGTAGTTCAGCAGCAGTGGTACGTACCTGGAGCTTTTCTTTCTCCCGTTTGTATTGCTGAATCTCTTTCAGGTGGTCTACGTGGATCTCTCTCAGACGCTCTATCTCCGTTGTCAACTGCAGTTGAAAGAACATGACATGTAGTGCAAAGTTCATATTTTAGACTAAAGGAACGTAAATATGTGTATATAATGCATTATTTTATGCAGAAATAGAGCCATGCTTTGCAACAGCAGACGTTTCGGCCACTCCTGCAAGAGTGGCGGATAATAAGGGAGATTCCCCAGACACAGCAGTCTCGGCGCGCGTTCCGGTCTTGACCCCATCCCGAGAAGGAAACACCACAACACCGCAGCAAACTCCTCAATGGTAGCCGTGTATCCCCCCCCCTCAAAATAATACTATAAAAAATAGGCAAAAGCATCTGTACATCTGCAAGACTTGCCGTGTAACACCTGCAACCGGGACTCTATTTTAATTCTATCCAGAAATGAACTGACCATGTAGCACGTGACGTTAACCCCTAATCTTGGTAGATTAATTGTCTACTATACACTCTTGGCTTGTTTACCATATTCCGCTGTCTCTGCCATTCGTCCTCGAGAACTCGGTATCTTTCTAGCTCCACGGTCATCTAAAGTAACAGTAACAGTGTAAGTAAGAGTTTAATTAAAGAGTGTAATTAAAAACTTCTAGAATTTTATGACAAGGTATCGAAAAAATCGTTTAGACTAGTTACGTTGAATACTTAATTAGAACAATGCGTGGGCACATCAAAGATTAACTTGCCTTAAGATAGCAATTTACAAAATAATAGACACCTCGTGTGGTAAAATACTATGTATCTATTCAAACGCGTATTTGATTTAGTTGCTCGAATATGAAGTCTAATTTCTACGTGAAAACAATTTTGTGCAAACAGTAAAGTTGCAAAACAGCAATGGAAAAGAAGTAGCATACAACACTTATAGCATGACAACACTAATAGCACGACCATGGTATGTAATATAATTTGGCCAAGCAAGAAGACCGACACAGTGCTGCTTTAAGAATATGCAACTACGATTTATAGTTGTAGAGAAGTCAGCTAGGCTTAGACCGTGGAGAACCCAGGCCGGGAACCCAGGCTTAGACCGTGGGAAATTACTTGGTATGCAACAGTAAAAATCCTGCTTATTTCATCGGGATATTTGATTCTGTAAGGTTTTCTTTATACGTTAGTATCTAATTAGCGTATGTTATATGGGATAAAAAAAATTCTGTTAATTCTCAGCTGATGTGCGCAACACGTGTATTTATATGCCGTGACGCATTTTGGCATTCACCGGTGAGATTTGCCGGAACATCAGTGTATACTATAGAAATACTTACTATGGTGAACGCATGACCCCATGGTGCCCTTGACATACCCAAGGTCAAAGTACCGCTTATGTACAATTATCCTCTGGGACCCAAACGTCAATCAAACGCTAGGTATGGTATTTATTAAAATAAATTTTAAGAATTTCACTTATTTCATAGGAAATTAAAAGCTAACATCAACGAAGTCAAAAATTTTGCCGGTTCTCATGGGGCTTGCTAAAAATAGACCATGGCCCTGAGGCCCAGCTAGTATTCAATAGTACTAGGGTAAAACCCAAGCACCGCAGAAGTAACCTTTGTAACCAACATATCGATGAACGATCAACCAGCTGAGTGTGGTGAACAACCACAGCAGGTAAATCGGATTGGATGTTTACAGCTAATGTCGCAATACGGTGCTTATAGAGTGACACAAAAGACGCGTATAAAGTGACACAAAAGAATTGCGTGTGAACAGCTATTTTCTATAAGGTGCTCTCAACAGAGACTTTTAATCGTTTCAGAGAAATGATAAAACTCTGTCAATCCTTGCAAGGAGATTCGGGCGAAGTGTCGGGTGAATTGATAGTTTTCACCCTTCTATCAAAAGAAGGTATACCTCAATGATAAGCGGACCGGAAAAAATAAAAATGGAAAAGAAAGAAAAGTAATAAAAGAAGAAGAAGAAGAAGAAGAAGAAGAAGAAGAAGAAGAAGAAGAAGAAGAAGAAGAAGAAGAAGAAGAAGAAGAAGAAGAAAAAAAAAAAACCCAGGCCCATGGGCCTTGAGGCCTTGGTATTATTAAACAGTACTGCAATTAAGCCCAAGCACTGCAGAAGTAGGCTAACCTTTTTGAACTATTTTTTTCGGAACATCAATACTATGGTGCACCAAACGTGACCTTGATATACTTAAGATCGAAGTACCCCTTATGTACAGCTATCCACTGGCCGGTCTAAACGTCCACCTGTTGCTTTCTACGATCACCCATTAAAAAGATAATTTAACTTTTTCATTTCCCCATGTGATACAAAATATCAAATTCAAATACGTTGCCATGAAATTATTCAAACTTTCTGTTTTTCAAAATTCCATGAACCACCACGGGAAATCTGGACGAGATGTTTCGCCTAAATAAGGCAACAATTGTGGAAGAAAATTTTGGAAAATGCCTATTTTGGAAAGTCTGCTAGTGCACCGAATGATCCCAAAATGACCTCGACATGTCCAAGATCAAAAGTATGGCCTACCCTTAGTGACAGTTTTAAGCCTTGGGACCCACAATGTTATCCATTGTCCTCCACGGTCACTCCTTTCGACATACAACTGAAGTTATTTATTCCCCCTGCTGTACAAACTCTTAAGATACATTTAAATATCGAACACCGTCGTCGAGGCAAACTTCAAAAATGCGCAGAAGTGTGTGGATTGTCACAGGGAAGCTATGCAAACCTGTTTGACCAAAAACAAATAATAACTGGGAGAAGCCACGTTTCGAAACGTTTACTCTGACACGAGCTGAAAGTAAAAAAAAAAGAATCCCCAAATTCGAAAAGTTGTCGGGCGTATTGAATAGCCGAATCCACTCATACGATTTTAACAACCCCCGTTTCAGGAACAATTAACTCACTCCACAAACCCACGGACGACTGACGGATAAAGACCACATCTCAACAGTTCAGCTAGTAGCTAAGCTAATAACTACAGAGTGTACAACACGTGGCACTTGTACATGTATACCCAATAATCCCCTTACCGCAAATTTTTCACTTTTCCAATCGTCCCTAGCAGCCTGCAATTCCATCACCTGAGCCTTCGCCTGATTTTGGCAAAATAGCAGACGTTTGTCCTACATTGTCGTATTTTATGAATATTAAGATGAAGCTGTGACAAATTTGAGTTCTTAATTAAGTGGTAATTAAATCATTCTTCGGTTTTCAAAGACCTTACCATATCAATTTAACCGCTTGTACCGCTATTATCGTATCTGCCTCTTAACACTGTTTCGCTGAATTTAATTGGCTGAATTTAAAATAAAAATTCCCGACATCCCCAGCGCGAACCTTAGCCGTCTGTTCCAGCAGGTCCTTTCTCTCCCTGGCCAAGTCTTTAACGAACTCCAGATCGGCTAACCTCTGCTTCCCCTCGGCCTCATGGTCGTACGGACACGGCACCGCACCGCACTGGTAGCAGAGACATTTGTCCACCAGGTGGGGGTACAGTCGCATGTAGGCTTTATCCAGATTGCCAGGCCACTGCGGGACATCTTTGCGCCAGTGCAGATCCAGGGGGTTGTTCCTGTGCAGACCGCTGTGTGCGTGACTGTGGGGGTGATGTTCTCCTTGCATCATCGTGCTGTGTTACTGTTATGCCGTTGTTGCATTGTCGTTATAGTCAAAACCGGGGCTGAAATAAAATACAAAATGTACACTTCACGCCTGTTTGTCTGCCCAAACGTCCCGTCTTAACTTGCATTACAATGCAAGCATGGAATACAAAATACTTGTATACAAAAAATCACAACCGAAATTCTCTTGCACTATTCCTTAAAGTTATCCGACACTTGGTTATTGTCTAAAGTGACTAGCCACGTGGTGAGTCCCAAAAAGACGGTGCCCTGGCCCTGAGTCGACCGATTGCTTAAATAGCATGAATAGATCACAGTTAAAACATATGAGATATGATACCAAGTATATATTGATAGATCCCAATTAGTTACACCTTCAACAATCCTACTGTACGTTAGAGCTATTGGACTTTTTTTCAAGATGTGACTTGATATCTTACCTTGGACTTTGCACTCATTTGACCATAACATTCTTTTCTAATGGACTCTGTTTAGACTCATAGGACAGTTATATACCTGTTTTGGCACTGTATGACCCTTTTGGTGTTGATGTGCCATTAAACTTGGATATCACTCACACCCTGTTTCAAATGTTGCGGATATACTACAGGTATTAAAAATGTTATATGCCAACAATTGATGGCCTAGGATCATGTATTTGTTGTGCCCTTTGGACACGTAAGATAGCATGTCCATCCGCCAGCGGGAGACAGCAGGGTCGTCGTTTTCTTTTAAGGCTTCACCTCTGACAAGGAGATTTAGGGCTTGCCAGAGAAGTCCTTTGGTATAGTCCCATGCTCAGCATTGTCATCGGCAAAAGTGGCTGGAAATGTGGACTGCAAATTTACTTCTGACATGCAAAAAGTATTTTAAGTGATCTTTTACCAATACAACATTATTTTCATAATCAGTGAGATCAACAGGGGCCTTGAAGCTCTGATTGGTCACTTGCCAGGTCGGAAACAGGTTTATACATGCTTAACAGTAAAATGTCATACAGGGGATCTTTTTTGTGCATATGCTTTGCGTTCTCACAGTCCGGCGAGCACCACCACCCCTTGTTGCGAACAGCTGCTGTGTTGACCAAAACACAGTAGAAGTGAAATCAGCGACCATGTGGGCAGAGCGGGTTGTCACATTTCACCATGTTCTCACGAGTGGTGGTCCTAGGACTAAAGTCACTAGCCATGGTGTTCCGTATTGGTCCGCGTGACTTACATACCTGGGGGAGTTGCCAAAATACTCTTCATATATATATTTTTAGTATGTTTTTTCTTTGCATCGCGATAAACGAATGGGTAAGGTAACGGGCGGGACTATTCAAAATGAAATTGGATGAGGCATCACTTTGGTGATGTCAAGCTCTGTCGTTTGTCAGAATTGTATGAAAAGTTATACACATGTCCATTTACACTCAAAGTAGTAACACTCAAAGCAGTCTTATAAAGTCACACAAC
>JAAUYG010021901.1_pt1 | contig 12636 bp, 8 predicted proteins | sample 7278091 | NCBI WGS metagenome assembly JAAUYG01 (sample SAMN14350201, study PRJNA611818) | marine sediment metagenome | isolation source: surface marine sediment (0.6m) | place: French Polynesia: Moorea | collected 2018-08
ACCCCCCCCCCCCCCCAGAATTCCACGACCCCCTACAGTGAGGAATTTTGACTTGAGTGCAGCAGCATGAAATTGAATTGCCTGCTTTGGCACAGAAAATCATGGGAAAGCGGACTTTCCATGGCATTGGGGAAATTTCCTTTCTCTGAGCGCAGAATTTGCATTTCCTGAGTGAAGAATTCTGGGCGGTCTTTTTAGAGCACCATTGCAGTTTTTGAGTACAAAATTTGCATTTTCTGAGTACCGTATTTTGATTTTTGAGTGCAGAATTTCGATCTTTTAGCACTTAATTTACATTCTCTGAGTACGGAATTTCCATTTTCGAGCGCAGAATTCTGGAGGGTCTGTGTAACATGTGTACCGGTAATGTGTACATGTACAGGATTTCGCTAAGATTGGCATGAGCATCTACTAGTGCAGTTGCTGGTAAATTGCCCCTCACCCTTGCTAATGAACTTGAATACTCTGTGATGGATTTTACTAATGGACACATAACCCAAACAGGCAAACACGCATAGTGCATACGTATATATGTAGCATGTAGAAAGCAAGAAACTCTATGTGGCTAATGTGAGGCATGTTTTAACCATCGGATGTACATCATACATGTATATGCATGTACACAGTGGTACATGTACATCTATAAGTTCTAGGAGATTATATCGAGTTTAAGCTTCCAGACAACTGCACACAGTCAAGCTTTATTGATCCACTTCAGCCGTCAGTATATGTGGCAATATATCAGTAATATTACACGCAATGAATAATGTGTGAGGAAATAAGGGAGTTCATGCATTAGCTAATGAACATTGTACTAAGCCACGTAGAGAAAACTACATGTGCATGTACATAGCTTTTCCCTCAGATTGGCGAGCTGTGGCGAATGCATGAAGTTACATTGCAAATACTGGATACTAAGTATTTAATGCTGAAGACTGATAAGGTCAGGTTTCTGTCTCACCCACTACATGGTAATATGATATTCTCTGGAAAAAGAGCTTACTGTGCTACATGTACATGTGCATGCGCAAGCACTGGAGATGGTGGAAATTCATAGATTCTGTGTGTGCGGTTTCCTGTGCAGCGACATCATGGTACATCATGGAAGCCACTGTGAAAGATAGGAAATGTGCATAATAATAGGTGTGGTATATATGTATTGTGTATTAGCCTCTCCTCATGGCAGAAATGTACTTTGGTGATCGAGAAGGAAGTACATTCGCATACAAATCCTGATACAGTATATGCTGCTATGACTTTGTGTCCCTTCTACAGGGGTGTCCTCTCTAGAGAATGTCCTTTAACATGTTAAAGAGACTGGGGGGTGCTGTCCATACTTTAATCCTGAAGGTACGGTTGAACAGCTACGTTCTCACGAAGACACGTATAACTAAACGCTACTTTCTGTTAACTTCACTGGTGGGACCCCAGCTGTTATTGTGTAGAGAAACCTGGCCCATGGATGTTTAACTGCCAACTGCAGACTTCAAAATGCCTGGGGCTCCCATGCATGGACAGTGGTGTTGCCAGACATATCCTGTGTCCAGTGTCCACACTCCATTGGTCATATAGCTGTGATTATTGTTGGGTCAGGGGCTACCTACTACCCTATATGGAAACCTGGGGACTGAAGATTGGCCCTATTTGGCTGCTGGGACAACTTGGGTGGCCCATATCATGCATATCATCGATTCCGCTGCCATGCCTAGTTTCCCTGAAGAGTGGGCGATACCTCTTCTGGGACCGGCTCCCTGGTACACGGTCAGGAGTGTGCCTGGCACTTATACTACTGGCTGACTGCTGCTGCCACCAAGCACACTGCCGGGGGCCTTCATCACTGCTCATGGTACATATATGCATGGAGATCAAGCATACACATAAATGTCATAAGAGTGGCCTCAGATCTATGGCATCAGTAGATCCCCTAGACATTGTAGGATTGGACAGGACAGCCACAGAAAGCATGTGATGCACCTACATGAAATGCCATCAGATGGAATAGGCTATTTCTTCGGTTTGTTCACAGTACATTCATATGCCCTGGAGTACATGTACATGTACCACAGTGAGACCTGTCTTGAGAGGGCACTGCCACGAGGAACCACATAGTCCTGTCAGAAGGTCCTACATCTCACTGCAATTGAACTTGTCACCAAAGACCACCTGTCTTGAGAAACGATGTTTTTTTGGCCAATGGGGTGGTATTTCAAGACAGGTTCTACTGTAGTACACGTACATGTATGTGTCATGTGACAGTGTATATGGGTGTGTTTGGGCAGAGCCTAAAAAAGCAGGATATATACATTATAATATATGTATTAATTGCTATGTGAGACACAGTTTATTGTTTGAAATACAATGATTACCGGTACTCCTACCTTTTAATATATAACTTGATTAACACAGTTTTAAGTTACAAAAAAAACAACATTGTGTTGTTCCTTTGATCTGACCTGTTGTATAATAGGTGTACATTTATCTGTGCAGTTGTATTTTCATTTGTTCGGTGCGTGGTACATGCATATATACTATATATATTATATATATATATATGGTAAAAATATACTTATGGCAGGGTACATTGCATTGAGGATTTTTATACAAAAAGAGGTTTTGAACCCAGCTCCTATGTCTTGGGATCCACTTGTCCTAAACCACTGCAATCCCTATCCCTGTACCATTTATTACATACTTTGCATGCAGCATTTTACTAAATGTGGACCTGTAGGACTGACAATGTTATGCCAAACCACCTCAAACACTCTCTGACCTTGTGGGATTTTGATTGCTACAAATGGTCATGATACTTATAGTATTCCCTGTATTTTAAGACCACACAAATGTGTGGTCTTAAAAATATGTCCTAACTTGAAGATGGTCTTAAAATAGAGGGATATTTGTATTGAAAGTATCAGAGTGGTGTCACTTATAAGTGATGGCCAGTCTTAAAATCGAGGGAATTTGTAATAGATAAGTTTTAAATCACAAGGACCACTGTAGTGTTATTAGCATGCTTTGTGGCTTCAGACATTCACATCAACACATCCAGGGCAGGCTCTGGCACAATTCTATCTGTAAAGCCTGGACATATACATATGATATAAGCAGCAATATATTTTTTCTACAGAAGGGAACTCTAAACCTCTTTTGTGATAAATGGAATCAAAGGCGAGGTACATGTACATGTACCGGTAGGTTGCATACCTTTGACATACGAAACATGTACCCAGTGCATGTACGTCAAACATGTCAAATGTGTAGCAAAAGCTGTCTTTGAGAAGGGTCATGTTCCAGACTGACTCTTCCATATACGGTAATGATGACTTGTACAAGGTGATTGCTTACTTCCATCTGAGTTTGGATTTTTAGATCTGGTTGTCATGATCAGTACAATGAGACAGGTGTGTGCATGATGATGCTTGTATAATATAACGCTTTATTTAGCATGTTTAGCCCAGGGCTTTGCACATTCAGGTTGACACCACTGACATGCAGCCCTGGGAATTTCAATTTGCATCAACAGGCCATGTTACACATGTTACATGATTGTGTCTAAATGTTGGAACTTTGGTGGTTTCCAAAAAAAAAGTTCTGAAATACTGATACCGAATCCGATCATACCATACAAGGTACTAATAATATTACAGGTGGCACAGTGTTAACCCGGGTGTTGGATCTTGTGTTCAGTTTCAGTGTGGCCCCGTTGTGACATTGTCCCTGAGTGTTGACGGGTAGGGGTGGCCGTCCTGTGCCAGCCCGGCAGCACCCTGGCACAGTATGAGCTCCTGCTTCAGGTTTGACAACATCAAACCGTGCTGCCAGAGTGACGATCAAGCTGGTAAGTTACCATAAATTTATTATTACGCACATTCCCCTGAAGATGGCAGCGAGAATGCTTACCAAATATTTCGGAACTGCATAAGTTTAAAAAAATTGAGTCAGTGAATAGAATAACAATTTTTCTATTATGAATCCCGAGTCCAGTAACATATTTTCTTGTTACTAGTACACATAGTTCTACATGAAGTATTTTACAATGTTTTAAGACCAGTAAAAATTAAGCGAAAAACTGAGAAAAGGGATCAAACTGGTAACACATCCTCTAACATGTGATATCTTCATATCACTACATGTGCATTTTGTAAAATGACAAACTGTCTTTATTATGGCTGCAAAGATGCTTATTGACTCACTATATTCCAAGTTTATGTAGATGCATTAAACTGCCTTTGTATATCACTGTACATCATTCCATTCGCATTTACATTGTACATACATGTAGTAGACCTGTGCTCAGACGCCTGGCAAATCATCAGTCCAATTGGCAATGGAGATCTATGCATATTTACAGACCAAATGGGAATTGGGCACGGGGATATTCATGATATTAGCATGATTATTCATGTAGCGTGTATAAAAAAGGAATCCTGTACTGCATGTATCTTTTTTCTGTCTCTGTGACAAATTGTAATACCGTACACGTAATATCCTATTCATGAGACAGAAATAATAATCTCGCAAAACATTAAGACAAAGATTGCTGTGGGGGTGGGGGTGCTGAATTTGGTGTACATGTAATTTGGCAAGGGCAGCAGTGTAGCTGTAGCTGTAAAAGGTTTCTCACAGGGTCAGAAATCATCTGATCATAGCAGTCAAATTGTTTTTTGTCAGATACAGTAAAACCTGTCTTGAAAGACCACTGCCATGAGAGACCACCTGTCTTGAAAGACCAGATATTCTGACACAACGTCATGCATTTCATTGTAGTTGAACCTGTCACCAAAGACCACCTGTCTTGAGAGACCACATTTTTATGGCCCATGGGGTGGTCTTCCAAGACAGGTTCTACTGTACTGTACCACCCATCCCATATTGTCTCCTGGGAAGCTGGTGTACTATAAGGCAAACATGTCAAGTATCAGACCAATTACCTGTAATAAGCACATATTTGGCTTCCATATCTGGCCAGCAGACAGTACTGGTTGCCAGTCAGTGGGACCATGATCTCTCCTGCTTACAGATTATGACAGCTGAATGACCTGATTCAGGCACTGGTCACTGATTGGATTTGGGTGCAATATTCCCAAGTGCCTTGCCCTGGATGTAGAAATGTCAGGGCAACCTGTTGAATTATGGATCTCTGGCAGACAAACTGAGCTACTGCTATTTGGCGAAGTATTTCAGGATGTTGGAGTCAGCTGTGGTCATCAGAATACAGCAGTCCCTCTATTTTACCACCCTCTGTTTTAAGACCATCCTTGATTATAAGACCGCTTTGTTTGGTCCCGAAAATGGCAATTTTCTGTGTTAAAATGACCTTTATTTAAAGACAAGCTGCAATATAAGACCACATTTTCTTAGTACCATAGGTGGGCCTAAAATAGAGGGATCACTGTATTGATATCAGCTGGCACAGCTCAGTCTTTCTAAATGCACCTTTAACACATAATGTAATTTTGTAAACAGCAAATTTGGAATGATGAAGCAACATTAGGTACATACAATGTAGATGTACATGTACATGTATGTGTTATTACCTGCCACCACCAGGCAAGATCTTTTGAATGGATGTTGAAGGGCTATAAGAATTTTGACTAGGTTAGTCTTATATGTAATAGAATCTTATACTTTGCCAATACCATGCATGGACTCTGGACATGGAAGCGCTTTCATTCATGCAGTATAACCATGATAACTGATAATAGCTGAGACTACATTATGGTACAGTGTAGTATGTTGTCTTAATAACATGAATAAAATACATGTGCATATACGGTACTATGCATACCGGTAGATGGTCTCCTTAAATCCAATTAGAAATCTTACCGTATCATGTACATGATGTATACATGTGCATTTCAATTTTATTGGGCATTTTGTATGCACGGTATTACGTACATATTATCATGATCCTCCTACACATGCTACATGCAGCTTGTTGCCTAAACCATTGTAAACCTAATCACTAAAGCATAGAAACTCCCTGAAAAATAGCTGGCTATCAACACTGGACCAGGAGATACATATATCTATAGGCCATTGAGAGTTTTCATATTGGGCCAATGCATTGTACATGTATGGTGTCTTTTTATGAACAGTTTGGTCAGATCTCGGAATCTCCAGGGAGACATGAGAGATACATGGGGTGCAATGCTTCCAACACTGGTGTCCGCTGTGGCATCATCTCATCCATGCACGTGATGCAGTGCCCAGGTGCCAGGATCATGAGGATTACTCAGAGTTTTGACTCAGCAGTGACGCCATGTCAAGACCATGAAGACCTGGTACAGGTGTGGAACAGGCAACTTACATACTAGTACATTGTAATTGGAAGTACATGTACAGGATTCAGGTACTAGTATCTATTCCCTTTTTTTCTGGATTTATCATCTTTATAGATCGGAGACTGCAGTGGAGTGAGCAGCTCAATGTTCTGTACCCAAGTTAGATGAGCTGGAAATTGTTACAAGAACATTAGAAGAAGGGGAATAATGAAGTTACACAGTGATTGCCTTTTGGATGCATTCATAATCTGATGATGTACATGTACTGGCCTGCACGATTCTTCAGTTCTTGGTGAAAAGTCCACTTGACCTTTGAATAGAAGCAAAATTCTGCAATTATGGAATAATATTCAGGATGCCCTTGGGCGCTCAGAGGTCCAGGAAAGTGTACGCTAGTTCAGATGTGGAGGCCATCCAGGGTACTCCCGGTAGTAGTTCTTCTGTACTGGATCAGCCCGGAACGTCTGAGATTGAACTCCATCACAACCCAGCTAGCAGTGTTCAGCCAGGAGACTTGTGGTCAGATGTACAACTCATCACTAAGAAAAGACACAGGAATGAAGGGAAAAATATCAGAAAGGAAGGTCTGAAAGGAGTGTTGGGACATGAAATTTACAGTGTTGTGGTTTGTCATGATACAAGTGATATCTGTGTATCATGTGTGTATTACACGACAAAAATACATAAACATGTACCCACATTGTATATACGGGTATACATGTATTTTTTAACTCACTGAAGCTTACTATTTTTGCTGTATTGTACATGTTGTAAAAAATATAAAATTTAAATTTGTTGCATGGTTGGTATGTGTACATATACTACATGTAGATCTATATATTTCCTGAAGATTCAAGTTTATCCCCATAGTTTGATATACTTGATATACAGCTGATATACATGTATGTAATGTGTTCATACGATATGTTTACACATTGTAATGTTCCTGCATGACCTACATGTATCATGTGTATGTGATAATGGAATAAGTAAAATTTTTAGTTGTAGCGATGCCTGTGCTAGCGCGTGGTTATGATCTGACTGATGTAATGCTTGAGTAAGGTATAAATTTTTGCGTCTGATCTACCTATGAAAATATTTGTGAAGCAAATTTATGACCTGCTGCTAAACCTATTTCTGTCTTTTTGTTACTTCAGAAACTGAAAGGCACATCAAGGCTAACAATCCAGAATTCAATGCATCATTCAAATATGCCGTGAGTATTTCCTTGATTTATCACACACATGGATATACATGTATTGTAGTCTTTATAAACAGCTGTATTTAAAGATTGTAACAAAACTACTTTCCATGTAGATTAAGGTGCATATATTAGACAAATACAAAGTCATGACCTCATTGGTTGACATTCTTAATATTTTCTGTATCTCTTGTCTGTCTAATAGGATTCAGTTTCTGTTACATTGTGTTATCATGAATATTAAATGGGGGACCAACTTGTTAATTGCAGACAATACACTTAATGCTCAACAATACAATGTCCACAGGTACATAACTTTAAAGCATTTGTGGTAACCTTTCTGCCAGTCATAAAAATAAATCAGCCAAGGTCTAATTCATCTATCTGCAAATTTGACCTTTGAACAGAAAGCAAGCAGGTCAATATTCAGCCACCTGAACCAAAAAAGAACACAAAACCATGAAATCTAGAGATAAATGTTACATGTATAGTGGAGCCTCAGAATTAAGGCCACATATACATGAAATAGTGACGGCCAAAAAGGTCTTAATTCTAGGGTGAAACTAAAACACTACTGGTTTACCAGTACAAGCTTTGGTCAACCGTTAACAATACGTGGTCTTAATTCTGGACTGGCCTTAATTCCTGGGTGGTCTTTAAGGTGGGGTCTACTGTACAATTGTAGTAGATTCAGAATTACTGTCGTATCAACAAACAGGTCTGTGGCCCAGGGTGGTACTGGCATATATAACAGTCGTAGCATGTGTGGGCTGGTTGGTACTTAATCATTGTTAAAATGTTGCTCTACTATATGTGCTTCCTGTAGTCATGGAACCATTGATTGCTCAGTGATAAACACTGTGGCACCCAGTGTCCAATAATTGAAGCTCCTACCTTCTCAGTGAACATCCCATTGATCCACTTGCTGCAGCCTTCACCACCCCTACCCACCCACCCCACTGCTGCCTGTTGTTATGAGATTACAGACTCCAAGGCTGCTGTCAAAGTGAAAAATAAAAAAGGAATGTTTAGATTGCATGTTGTGGGTGCCTCATGTGTATCTGGGTATAGGGTGTGGGTAATCATGATAATGAGAGACTCATGGGTGGAGAGGACCTGATGGGACGGGATTTAATTTATTGGGATGATAAATTATAGACTGTTTAATGACAATGTGCTATGGATTATCTGCATTGTGTTATAGAAATTTTCTCATCTTATACATGTTATAGAGATTATATATGTCTACCCTGAAACATGTGTAAACCATCACCTCTTCAAAGAGTAAATCACTTGCCACTTTATTAATTTATATAATCATGATAATTTAGTGTATATATATACTAAGTGTGTTACACAGGGACAAATAAGTCTTCGTTATCAGAATATTGGCAACTGTCATCATGGTCATTCGCATGGTTGCGTCGGGAGTTCTGTTCTGTATTATTCATTTGTGATGGGAAAAGTGACTGCAGAAACACGTACATGTACATGTACTTTTGAGACATCTGAAAAAAAAAAAAGAAGGAACCAGGTATTAGCAGCAAGAAAGCGAAAATACTTAAAAATTACACTGCATTATTTAAGACCACCAATCCATCCAGAGCATTATTCATTACAAGTGAGCACTTTTGAAAGACGGGGAAATCTTAAACAATGTTAAGTGAGGAGTCTTAAATGGCAGGGGCCAATATACAAAATGTAACACAGACACTAACAGGATTTACAGGAAATCATGTCTGCAGCACGTTGAGACCTTGAAAACTTTTCTAGAGGATTGAATTATTACTCTGGATAACATTTGATCTGAAATTTTAAATTACTTGCTCGAATCTGTTGTACATCGTACATGTTGTACCTAAATCTTCCTAATTTTATAGCATGTCTGCACCCAACATACCGGTACAAAATGTAAATGTAGTTTTAAAGATTTTATACATGTTATAACATGTATAATGAGAAAAATTAACATGTTTCTCTTTTCAGAATAACTACATCCATACCTCCAAATACAATATCTTCACTTTCCTGCCAAAGAACTTATTTGAGCAGTTCCAGCGTATCGCCAATGCCTACTTTCTCTTCCTGCTTATTCTACAGGTAGGTCTAACACGTGTAACATTCATTGCTACTGTGCTTCTGTCATTCCTCAAGTTTGAATGCAATATTGTTGGCAAGGATGTGTACGCAATGTTATCCCTGATATAACTGTATAAGAGAACCTACTGGGATGTTTGTTAAGTCATGGGAATTCATCTGTGCTTTCCAAGGGTTTTTCACACCAAACTGATACAGCACTTACCACACATATTCCAAGCCCATACATGTACTAGTACTTAGTTCCCGAAATAGCCAACAGCTACGTGGTACACAATGAGATACCTACCGGTATGCGATAGCGCTGCTGCGGTTATTTCCAGAACTTAAACCTGTGTTCACGCCGGGTTTTGTTTCGAGGCAGGTCCTTATTCGGAACACTAAACCACCTCCAGCCGAAACAGCTGTTCGGGAACATTACTCACACAGTTCTTCCAGATTAGCATTTTCCCATTAAAATTAGTAGCAAAATATCTGTAAAAATCCACTATTTCGTTTTGTTGGGAACAGGAACCTAGCCAGACAGAATACGATCAATTACTATTCTAGTATTCTGTTGTGCTAACCATGTAAAACATATACAAAAATTGGCTATATCGTGAAATACTCCTCTGCGATATAGACTACTTTTGCGTTATGGAAAATTGGGCGATAAAGGGGTAGTGGGCGATAGGGGAGTATTTCATGAGTATGCCAAAAGATCAAATGGCACAGCCTGCACACAATTACTAAACTCAAGATCTGTAGGGTTACACAAATTACATGTACTGTATATGTTTGCATCTGCTCTAATATACTATCCTTTGTTCGGTAGCTCATGTATGTGTAGCTAGAAGTTATTTGGACTTTGATATACAGGTTTAAATGGTTATACATACTGGTACTTAATGGTCCTGTCACCTTTTGGGTGTATCAATGTTGACTTCCATTGATCTGCTTTTAATGAGTACTACAAGTAACAGCCTTTGGCTCTGTCAGATTATTTCTAAGCTGTACAATTTGAGTACAATGTACATGTAGCCTTTGGCTCTGTCTAAGCTGTACAAAGTACAATGTATATTTTAACAAATTGATACATGTACAATGTACATGTACACCTATCTGTTTGAAGTGTGTATCATTGTGCAGTTTGTAAAATACATTTGTAAGCTGTTACTACTACTACTACTACTACTATTACTGCTACTACTACTACTACTACTACTACTACTACTACTACTACTACTGCTACTGCTACTACTACTACTACTACTACTACTACTACTACTACTACTATTGGCGTTGGTACTGATGTCACTACAACCGGAACTGATTTTATAAATTAACAGCTGCAGCACAAGACTAGTTACAGTCATTGTAGTTTCAGATAACTGTAAGTTGAAACTGTGGTCTATCACATGAACAACGTGATAGACATACATGTACAATATTGTGTAAAATATATGATACGCTTAAAATCTCAAATTATAATACGTAATTTTAATTTAATATTTTTTTGATTTCAGGACCACTGGCATCGTCTCAGAGAGCCGCTATTGTGCGCGATGTGGCCGATGAGAATGCCAGACGACAGAGAAAGTCTGCTCCGCTGCCTCCACTGCCAGACCAGGCAGCCGCCATCTTGCGAAAACTATACAGGCCACATAATCACCGCTTGGCGCAAATTCTACACGACCATAGATTTAGATGGAATTACTGAAATTTATTTCTTGTAGTAAAAACAAGTGTAAAAAATTGCACAGTCTTTAGCTCTCTTTGGGTGGGTGAAAAATGGAGCTATAGGTGTGTGAAAAAGAGATGATCAGAAGTGTCAGTGTTGATTCTAGGTTAGAAGACAGATGCCTGCATCATCATCATCGTCGTCGTCATCATCATCATCATCATCATCATCATCATCATCATCATCATCATCATCATCATCTGTCTTCTTCTTTCTTCTCCTTTTTTCTTTCTTTCTTTCTTTCTTTCTTTCTTTCTTTCTTTCTTTCTTCTTCTTCTTCTTTCTTCTTCTTCTTCTTCTACTTCTTCTTCTTCTTCTTCTTCTTCGTCTTCTTCTTCTTCTTCTTCTTCTTCTTCTTCTTCTTTATGGGGGCGGGCCTCTGGACAAAGAGATCCCAAATACACGCATAATGACAACAGAGGTGATTGAAATACCCCCCTGGGCTGAGCTGGTGGTGTTGCAGTGGAACACGTGATGCAGTCTCATGTGGATATCCATTTTCATCCATGGCATGTTCCTGGTGTTTCCAGGGATATCTGTAGCTATACAGAAATGCACAAACCGTGGAATGCATCAAAGCAGACAAGCGGCATTTTTAAATGTGCGAACTTCAAGTTGACTTTCCGCCTGTTACATTTGCATGATTTAAATTCAAATCAATATTGAAATGCTGTGAAAAAGAACCGCACTGTCAAAGACGGCACTCCCAACAGACGCCACGCTCCCTCGCTGTGTTGCCAATACCACAGTACCTATGAATGCATTTAGTTCGCCCTCTCCGTTGATGATGGCGGTGGTAGTGGTGGTGCGATAAAACATTTAAAACGATTCTATTAAAAAAAACCTCATGTATTATTTTTATTCGAGACATTCACAATATGTGATCCGATGAATTCTTCAACAGTTACGTGTACTAGTCCAGCAATATTGATCTATGCCTAAATATAGCGGAGCATACATTCCGTCCTGTAAAGATACAGACGATAGATAGATAGATATTTTAGATATTGTATTTGCAATCAAGCGCCCTCTGGGAGCAGGGTACAAGTTGTACAGTCATTAAAACATTTGCAATGCAAGCAATAACACCATAAAATACATTAAGAGCGCAACAAGATTCAATAACACAATAAAATACATTAAAAGCGCAACAAGAACTATAAAGGAATTGCATATTATCCTTCTTATTATCATCATTATTATCATTAATAATTACAAAATGATACAAACATAAATATCTATATGTTTTACATGTATAGTGTTGATTACGTGTCATGATGGATCCCCACACTGTGAATATAGTTTGGGAAGGAGGGTGGGTCATCCGGAATATA
>JAAUYG010125031.1_pt1 | contig 12636 bp, 5 predicted proteins | sample 7278091 | NCBI WGS metagenome assembly JAAUYG01 (sample SAMN14350201, study PRJNA611818) | marine sediment metagenome | isolation source: surface marine sediment (0.6m) | place: French Polynesia: Moorea | collected 2018-08
AATTTTCTTTTGTGCTTTTTATAATTTTTTGTTGGCCCGTGGGGCCCGGGGTGCAAACTGCACCTTTAAAAGTTTTTGTTTGGGGTTTGTGGTGGGGTCATTAATCTTACATCACACCACACCCCCCCCCCCCCCCCCCGAAGGTGGGAGTAGGTATGGTAGACCTGCCCAGTATCGATCTGGAAAGGTTCAGGCACTCTTGCTGCCTTGCTTTTTGGTCTATGCCGGTAGCTTTACTCTGTCTTTTTTTTTTTCAGCAAAAGGCCACAGCGGCTCTTGAGATAAAAAGATGCATCAAAGGCCTCAAATAAACACAGGCGTCTGATAAAAGATAAACGTTTAAAGTCTTTACAAAGCAAGCCGGTGGGAGACTGGAGAGCCTGGGATAAAGCCCAGCGAGCGGATTACATCATACACAACCGGAGGTCGGGGGTAAGGATGATAGATTTGAAACAAAGTTCTTTTAGGGTTGTTTTAACGTCGAATTGAACGCCGTGGGAGGCAAAGCGAGAGTTGTTATTTATTTTTTTTTTTGTGTGTGTGTGTGTGTGTGTGTGTGTGTGTTTTTGTTTTTTTTTGTTTTTGGTAACGTGCCGATCTGTTCATCGTTTGGTTGGTGACGGGTCTCCGCCCTACACGTTAGTTCCTTATCTGGGGCTTTGTATGCGCTTTAATTCCATGTAGCCGTGCCTGGTACTCGTTAATTTATGCTGAACCAAGGAGAGAAAGCGAGACCCCCCCCCCTCTTCCTGTCCCAGTTCCTGCCTGTAGTTGAGCTCAGTTTAGTCAGCAAGATCTGCTAGCCTTCATCCTCCTTAGTCCTTGAGATGGGACATATTCAGTCATTTTCAACAATAATTTCGTCGTTTGGTTCGTTGCGCTCTATCAGGCAAGTGGATGTGCATTGTGTCTGTCCGTGCATGTGTGTTGGGAGTAAAATTCCGCTCAATTGCCTCGTTCCATGTGTGCTTACGAGCGCAACCTGCTGTGTTTGGCTTGGTTTGCAGCTCCGTTTTATGGGTCATCTCCCATAAGGCGTTTTACGGCTGTTTTATGCGCTGTAAGCGATTACCTCACCTGGGAGGTCGCGTGCCATAAGGAAGCGGAGCGTTTTCTGCGGGAGCCTGATTACCTGCTGATGTATGTGGGACCGTCTGTCTGAAGCCTCGCCGCCATTAGTTCTGCTCCATAACCCTATAACAATTTGCAAAGTAGACAATGGAACGATATCCGTCATATTTAGTCACTTCACGACAAGCGGCATACCGTGGAATTTGGCCCACACCGAGACGTACGTATTGGGCCCATACCGAGACTTATGTAAGAGCTGAAGCTAGGACAGATGCACATCGCGATTACGTGTTCTCGCTCTCGTGTGTACTCTCTCAAATGGAGTACACACAGTAGCCGTTGATCTGGAAATGACATCTAAGCTAGAATCCACGAGTAAATGTCACACGCACAGACAGTGATTTTACCACAGCTGGTCTGTGGGAAAGGCAGCGAACCGTACCTAAACCATAGGATCATTGTCAAGTTAGACAACAGACAGACAAAACATTCAGCTAGAGTGAAAACGAGTGACGACGACAAGACGACACACGCGGACCAGAAAACTGCACAATATCCTGAATTTCAGAGATAGTCCTCTATGTGCGTCATTAATGGATGGAAAATACATATATGTATTATAAGTAGTTGATAAGGGGTCCAACAAGAACTATTACGAGGGGGAAGGAAGATGCGATACTACTACTACTACTACTACTACTACTACTACTACTACTACTACTACTACTAGCGTTTTATTGGCTGTGGTAATTATGGAATTTTAACATTGATCACACATGCATTGACGTTGTTTCTAGCCTTGGTCAGCTTACGTACATGTACATGTACTTCAGCAAGCCATTTTACGGTTGATGTTGGACGACTTCATTTGTAGCTCTTCGGGATAACCACACATCTCATCTTGGTAAGGATAAAATGTTATGTTCTGTAACATTAATGATGCTAGAATATACAAAAGTTATAATAACAAACTATAGATTTTCTTGATTTTAGACAAGACGTTTCTTGTCCTAACAAATTCAGGGTTCCGTACATTGTACATCGCATGCCAAAGCAGAACAGTCTCACAAGGGAATAAGACTGACGGAGGCTGTAAATTATAGATTATATGTGCAGAGTACCGACTGATTGCGAAATACTCCCCCAGCCAAATAAGTACACCGAAAGAACGACTAAACAAAAATGGCAACAGCGTAACCCAAATAAGTAAAGTAAAGCAAGAAAACAAAACTGTGGCAGTGTCTTGAACCATGCAGATGATATCGATTTCGGAATACTTCTAAGCCAAATAAATAAACTAAAACAAGAATAAAACAAAACTGCGACAGTGTATTGACCTAGATGATTTCAGAATACTTCCAAGCCAGATAAATACATTAAAAGAAGGATTATGTAAATTACGACGTAAGACTGACAATTGACAAGTAGTGACTGGTGTTTACTGGTTGTGCTACTTGTTGGATTCAAACTGTTCAGAGTAGATTAACTGTAGTCCAGTATTAACACGATTGATTACCATATTGTTTCCGATATAACGTTGTTACACTGATGATTGCACAACATTGACTGAGACTAGAGCAGCGTGGTGTTACTCGGGCATTAAGATCACATGCATTGTTATTAAAGTCTATCAGAGCATAAAGGTAGACGTATGTCACCTGGGTGAGACAGACAATTACTAAATGGATAAACGTAACTGAATGTCAATAACTAAAATATTACAGACACATCTTTATTTGGCATAAATATAGTTCTATGCAACTCCTATACATATAAACGGGTGTAGTTGCATGTATTTTACACGCAATAATGAAGTCGAGAGACTTTTATCGAAATTATATTTATAACCAGCACAGAACAAGCCACAATAACCCAGGGGGACTGCCATTTATAAAATCATTTAGCATTTTACTGAAAGACCAGGAACATCCATTGGAAAAAAGCCAAAACTTAGTTTGTCTTAAGTCTGACCTGTTGTATCGTAAGTTACACAGTATAATCAAACAAGCAATATTTAAAGGTATGTTTGGAAGCTTAGTGCCCGAGTTTCACGCCACCATCTGATTTGGTGTTTGTCAGTTTTGCATAATTCATACGTTTACATAGACCAGTCGGATTGGAGACAGACTACTATCGATCTAGCTCTAAGCATAAAAACATTTATCAACATACCATCGAAATGAAACAGTTTGGCTTAAACATTCAGGAAATTAAAACAGCAATACTTAAAATAAACAATCGATCAGTTATGATATAAAGGTATTCATTGCAAATGAGAAATGTCGACATCAGTTACAATAGCAATTGCCATATAGCCGCTGTATACGTATGCGAAGCATACGAAGATGGTGGTTATCCCTGCTAACTTTGGCTCAGTCAGTGCTTGACTGCATATTGTGTTGTCTTAGTGGGTTCTGTGGTTTCAACGTGTATTATCGCCTAGTTTATGGAATAGACTCTCGTCTTCTTTCTCTTCTCCATTGTAAAAGTGAAACTGACAAGCGTGGGCAGGGATACCAGCAGTGAGAGTGATAATACTGCACACGGTCTCTGTGTGTCCAACCAAGCTTGACCAGGCCACAGTGGACATTGGGATGGGCAGGAGGGACAGGTGGTAGCATTGCTAGGGGCGAGGGAGGGGTGGCGGTGATTTTTTGACCCCAGGGCAGACAGTCCAGTGGCTGTCTACTTGTAGACTCTCTTTACAAACAGTAATCGCCTACAGAGGAAACACGCGAGGACAGGATGCAGTGTGTACACAAATACTTACATGTAGTTCTGTTACTTCAGCTGGTTGCATCAACACTTATGTTCGTGAGTATATATGAGTAGTGGGTGTAGTGATACCCTAACAGATGTGTGGGCTGTAGAGGGTTGGTTGAAGGGGATGAGGCCGTTATCAGCCTTTCCTATAGAGACGAACTGCAGACGGAAGTCACCCCTTCACCCAGCCCCAGGCGCCGTCATTGGAACCTCCTCCCCCCGCCTACGACTTGACAAAACTCGAGCCACACAACACAAGGTACGGTGGCTTTCGGTGCTCACCTTTGATCCGTAATTACAACGTGATAACATAAATCATCTCTATAGCAATATGTGATGCACCCCCTCCCTTCCCCGCCCCAGCCCAATACCCCCGCCGCCCTTCCTCCCAGTGTAGTCTACTGGTCGTAGGGGCTCAGGTAAGCCGGGCAGCCGTCATGTCCCAAGGTAAACCAGTCCGGCTCGTTTGGCTGAATATTCGCATTCTCTCGCGGTATTATATTATTGGCCAACAATTGATAAGGCGCTGTCATTTCTGGCGCTGGGCTCTGCTGTGTGGCCTGCCCGACACCACTACAGTCGACAACGCACACAACACACTCACAACACACTGCTGCTGGCCGGGCTAGCTGACTGCAGCGCTCACCGCCCGTCAATATTGAACTGGCTTTGGTAGGGTGCTGGCACGACTGCCATCATAGACTCACGGGCACTAGCTATAGCGGGACGATCGGGATATATTATCTCTCCGAGAGGATTATTTGGTAAAGCTTGGTCGCGGGAAGGCCACTCGCCAGCTGACAATGTGTATTTGTATGTGTTTGACCCAGACATGACCCCATTAGGTTTGATTGGTTGATGGCAGTCACGTGGTACAGAATAGTCTCCTTATATGGGTTAATGTTTCTTTAGGGTTGTAAAAGCGTCCGACTGATCGCAGCAGTCATAATTCATTTCAGGCGGAGGCTGACTTCCGACGGTAGCGGCACCCACGGCTACTAAATCACGGGGGTAAAATGAGTTCCTACTTCGTGAACGACAGCCTGGCGTGCTACAATGACAGTGTACCGGATAGTGGCGGCGGGGGAGACGGCGGAAGGGACTACGCTGCCAGTGCCTACCGCGGCTACTCGTGCTCGGTGACCAGCCCCGGACCCTACGGCGCGTACGGCTGTGTAAGCTCGGGCCAGAATGGAGACGACTATTACAGCATGAGTGGACATCACCCACATCACCCTCTCCAGAGACTGTCTCACCACCCTTCCCTGGCCGAGCGCTACCGGGAGCGCTCCCCGCCCGGGGGCGGGGGGAAGGCCCCCGGTGTCCCCCACGGGGCTAGTTCCAGCAGCCCTTACAGTGGGCACGGTGGTGGCAGCGGGATGAACACGTACTCCCCAAGCAGCGGTTCCGAGACCAGCAACCCTGGGGATCATCCGTCAGCGGCGGGCAAGGCCTCCCCTCCCACCCCACCCCCGGCCCACAGTGGACCTCACCCCCGACTGCCCCCACTCGCCTCTCCCATCAAGTCCGCGCCTGCCCCCCGGAGCAGTTCGCCCCTGGGACAGCAGCCCACCGCGGCATCCAGCCCGCCCAAGACCGCCGTGTCGTCTCCGGTGGGGGAGTCCAGGGCCAGTCCACCCGCGGGGACCCCGTCCGAGGGCCAGGACGGCGGGGGTCCGGGCTCCCCTGACTCGGGGGCCGAGAGTAAGGACGGGGACGTGAAGGAAGAAGGCCAGACCCAGCTCCCCACACAGCACCAGATCTACCCCTGGATGAAGAGGATGCATGTTGGTCACGGTAAGGAACGGAACAGGCTGGGAAAATTCTTATAACAGTAATACGCCAGGTCCTATGTAATCATAACCCTGAATGTAAACTTTTGTGTATACCTATGTGATTTAGATCTGGCGCCAGTCCTATCAGTATGCTGCCCACGCGCGGCCCAGCACCGTACCCGTAGCTCCCCCTAACGTTTGACTTAGCAAGCGAATGCCACTGTGTTAGCCAAGGTTGCGCAACCCTCTCCAGGCATAATGTGCTCCTGCTTTAATCTCGGTCCCCCGTGCCATGGCATGGGTTAGGACGTGCGAGCTATCGGAGTTTACGAGCCAGTCATTATGCCCTGCTCTGACCAGGCCATCTCTGAGGCCATTTCCTGACCCCGTACACCCTATTCCCACCTCATCCCGCATCTCAGCAAGGCGTCTGGCAATAAAACCCTACTATTAGTGCCCTGAGGCCTTTCACTGTGGCCACCCAGACGGAACGAGACACGGCTTTCTGGTCGGAGACGACGGTTCTGCAGCCGTACGCTCATTACAGTTTTCTCTGGTTGTTTACCCCCCCCCCCCCCCCCTCCAGCGTTATCCTATATGACTTGTAATGCACTACAAAAAGTACTTACATTCCAACAACAAATATCACACACGTCCTGCTTCTGGCGTTTGTTTACATGAATCACTTCTTACATAAACTGTGTTATTACCCCTTTTTCTTTCCATTAGAACCAATCGCTAGTCTGTTACAGTTGTGTTTTGTTTGTGCCTAAGCATACCGGTACATGTGTGTTGTCTTCCAGCCTCACTGCTACTAGTATCTTGGAGCCAGACCAGATTCAGCTGCTTACATTCCAGAAAAAGCTACACAGAGTGTGGCCAAAAACCCTGCTGCCTTCCCATTTGCTTTGTGTCGGTGCCCTCAGCTCCCACTCTCTCCAAATATTGCAGGCAAGTGTCCCATGCGGTCGTGCAGCAGCAAACCAAGGCCATCTACAGCGCAGGTAGACAGCGCAGAAACAGAGACAGAGAGAGAAAAGTTGGGTTTGACAGATTTATTATCGCTTTCAGGTCGTCGTGCTGAGAGAGTGGCCCCAGGCAGCCCCCACACAACTCAGCAGCATGTAATGATGTGTACAACATGCTGGCTTAGGTCACAGTCTGACTGCGCTCCATGATATAATGCCAAGATGCACTCCTCCAGTAATATATGTGGACAGACGTGCATACAATTTACAGGGGCATGTGCAATGCCCAGAGAGCCGTTTGCACAATTCTGAAGCATTTAAAAGCAGAGCGACCATAAGGAAAGCGTGACTTTAATATGGGACACTTTATTTATGCCGCTGTACATTTCCGTAGGGACAAAATTAGTAGAAGTCCCCAGATGCAACAACTGGATGATATAATACAGCTTTGGTAATTTTGTATTAGACTTATTAGATATATTCACTTGATGTCACATATCATGGAAGAGTTTTAGGAACACGTGCTCATTCTTTTACCAGCAGGGCCCCTAGGTAGTCGTTAGCGAGATATTCGACTGATGCGTGGAGTGTTTTAGTTATAATAAAGGCGTATTTCACGCCACAAATTCGCAAGAAGAATACTCGGTTTTCTTTCGGCAAACTACCCGTGGTCCTGTGGCGCCCTTTAAGCCAATGACATTGTTATTTCATGAAGCTTCGGCCAATCATTGCGCCTACTTTCTCTTCTGTCAGGTAGTTTCAGGAATTTTTTCCCACCAAGGGGTTTAAAATACCCCCTACTGTAGGCACTTGATGATTCTCTTGCAATGGCACTATAAAGTATTCTGATGACTTTTTACTGCGATTATGGTCAAGTTACGTTAACCAACATTGACCCACACCACTGTGTCCTGATTGCGACCATAGTCAGTTAACCAATATTGACCCGAACCACCGTGTCCTGGGTGTGATCATATTCAAGTTAACCAACATTGACCCAAACCACGGTGTCCTGGTTGTGATAATAGACAGTTAACGAATGTTGACCTGAACCACCGTGTCCTGGGTGTGATCATAGTCAAGTTAACCAACATTGACCCAAACCACGGTGTCCTGGTTGTGATCATAATCGAGTTAACCAATATTGACCTAAACCTCCGCCTCTATAGTTATAATCATAGTCAAGTTAACCAACAATGACCCAAATCACTTTGTCCTGGTTGTGATCATAGTTAAGTTAACCAATATTGACCCAAACCACTGTCTCAGAGTCTTCTGGTTGTGATCACAGTCAATCTACCAAGAGTGAGCATTTGTTCTGCCCCAAATCGATTGTAACTCAGACTATTCAAAAGACGTGCAAGTACAAGGTCAAAGCTAGCCCCAAACCACTTGAGAGCTGCCAGGCCCGTGTCCAGATTGATGGCGCTCTTTTGCTGGCTAAATTGATGGGGCAGGACCTCGGCTAGTGTCCATTGTTATCCATTACTCACTGGACTAAATGACATTTTTTTTCCTCCAAACTCCCATTGTTATGCAACTGCCATACTAAAAGTTCCTTTGTGACAAAACAGCAAAGACTAATAACGAACAGGATAAAAAAAGAGGAACGAAAGTATTGCCAGATCCTTACCAATGATGTGAACCTATTGCCAGATCCTTACCAATGATGTGAACCTATTGCCAGATCTTTACCAATGATGTGAACCTATTGCCAGATCGTTACCAATGAAGTGAACTTATTGCCAGATCCTTCCCAATGATGTGCACTTTTACACAAAACTCCCTACTACTAACATTGGGCCTCAAAGAGCCAAGCAGGCTGGTTTTCTTCATGACAGTCACACATGGTCATTTTATTTCAGATTATTTCAGATTTCCTGTCCACCGATAGGGTTGGGTAGACCCAGCCGTAGTTTGAAATATGTCTGGGGTGATCCATCCCCCTGTGAACAAGTTCAAGTTGCCATAAAGGTATGCAGTGGTGGGTGGCAGGCCACGTTGTGTAAGGTATTGATGTAATAATAAATTGTATAGGCACTTAATCACTGATGAAATACGAAGCTGACATCGATTTTGAAATGTATATTCTGTGCACCAAGCACTTACCGCCGATTGTCGATATATTAGATTGTAGTTGCCAGTACCCCAAAGCTAAACAATATGTAAAATGGAGCCAAATTGATACAGGTATACCGGTTTGCTAAAACGTTTTGCTAAGCGTTTGCTAAAATAGTGCCGGGGTGACATTCATTAGTTGCCACACCTAATGTTCCATGAGGTATTATTTTCCCATCAGCAAGACAAACTTCCATGTTCCTCTCGGGGGAGAGTCGAAACCGTCAGTCGAGTGGAAACTGCTAATACTCTGGGCCATCGAAAGTCTCTGAAAAGAGAATTTTCAAATTAGCTGCCAGCAATGGCTGAGCAGCTATACCTGCAGTTTTTAACACCTGCCCCGTGCCTGCGTCTTGAGGGATAAAAGTTTTTTTTTACAGAAGTCTCGGTGAATTCCTGCGGAATTTGGAGCTAAGATTTGAGAGGTATAACAAACGGCGGGACATAAATCCTGCTAGCCAGACTGTTCCTGACACCTGGTCAATGAAAATGGAACGCGGCAGTTGTGGCAGTACTGGCCGGGCCTTTGTTGGACAGGGTTATAAATAATAAGCGGCGCCCGTGTCTGAGAAGCCAATCTATGGCAAATGACCTGTTCCGCCACGTCGCCAAGGGCTCATTTTTGCAAGGTTCGCCTCGGTGTTGGTTGGGCACGTCAGCGTTTTGTGGTTTACACTTTTAAGTATTCCATTAGGCATATCACCGCTAAATATGGACTGTGGCTGGTTTGTTAAAGGAACGGAATTTGGCCTAAGTGAGGCAACATTATGAATAACGTTTGCTCTTTCTCACTTTAAGAAAGTCATCCTCACCTAAATCAATCTCAACTATAGTGCCAGTCCAGGGACATAGTTCTTCTTCATGACTGTCAAGGGACTCCCCCAAATCACGTTAACTCGATAGGGCTATGTCTAACCATTACGTAACTGAAGCCCTCTCTCCCAGTTAGGCTGTGGTCTCAAATAACAACAGAATAAACACCTTTATATTCTTCATCTGTGAACTCGGATTTCAATGGCTACATAATTTATGCCATCTGAAAGGCAACAAGCTCTACCAAATTCCTAATAAAATATGTGAAGTTTCTCAAGTCAAAATATAGAAAGTGGAACGATTTTATGCATTGGGAACTCTATATACAACCCTAGGCTAGGTTTGGGACAACTAACTGTGCTTCAATACTCGAGCGCAGAAAATCAGAAACGATATTTATTTGAGTATGTATTTGATCATACAAAGGATGTTTCATTTTGTGATTGATTTATCCCAGTGAATGACCCCATCCATATCCGAATTATCACTCTATAATGCCACTGTGCAGTTATACAGTTTACCTACCATGATTCTAGACATCAGGGCCCCATACGTTGCCTCGTACGTCAAAAGTAGTGTTGGCTCTACATGTAGATGTAAGTGATCCCAACACTAGCCATATCCACACATTCTCTCGAGGATATTATTCGTCGTTCAATCGAACTTCAGCTAACATGATCGCGATGAGACATCCAGGCTTTCTGTGACGTCATGCTAGCGCCGTACGTTGGCCTACGTAGCGCTGACATTGTGGACGTTACGTGGGAACCGTGGCCTCCTCCAGTACCGCAGTGAGAGTTAGTCTTAGCGGACACTCCTACTCCTACTCTTAGGCCTCTGGAGACCTCGACGTCGACATGCTGTACGATCCCCAGCGGCGTGATAAGAGACAAGCCTTTGCTAAATACACCAACGACGTGTTCAGCATAGCTTTCTGTCTGTCTGACGTCTCCCCAGGCCTCGTCTTCAGCACACTCCTCCAGACCTCTTGAGCAGGCTCCTGAACAACAGTCCCCCTTGCTAGAACACGCTACTCCAAGCAACTCTGAGTCCTGGCTGGAGACTAAGACACAAACACTAGAATGGCCACTCTTTATCATTACAACGGTTTCCATCTGGCCACTGCTACATATATACACTGCTTCAGTCTCGGAATGAGTACTTGTCCGCTGATAAGGCTTCTACTGCCGACGGTCAGTCACTTTGTTCCTTCGACCTCAGATAAGAGGCTTGCTCCTCAAGGACACTCCAGCCGACTGTATGCAGTCTGAAGCAAAAACACGAGCATGTTGAACTTCTCAGTATACTAATAACGCTTACCCCACTGTAAAAAAAACATTGTTGAAAAGTAATTCTATTGCCATAATGATGTAAGAACCCTTAATTGATATTAACTTCTAATCAACGATCACATGCATATTTCTACAAAGGGTATAGCTGATAAGTAGGTGAAAGTTACCAATGTCTTAGAAGCTGCCCAGATCTGCTGATATTTATATAATAGCACAGCTAGCTTTCATAGCATCATTTACGACAACAGTGAAAGGAAAAATAGAGAAGTTAAAAAGCCAAAGAACTGGTTCGTTCTGTCGACAATAATTGTACCAATTGTTACGTAATTCACCTCTTTTTTGTTTACATTACGTAATCATGTCCCATGGAGTGTTCTTTGTCGCTACTAATCGTAATTTGCAAAGTGGGTCGACCAAATTGGCGACCCCACCATTGGCAGGAGACAGCACTATATTATTCGGATGCATGTCTGATGGGCTAGCATGCCTCGACTGCTCTCGACTTTGATTGGGCTTGTGCAAGGCATGCTTAGGCTTGGCAGTGTTTGGGAGGCGGTTTCCGTAGGCTAATTAATTTCTCAAATGGATAGTGGATTATTTTCATTCACAAATGCAAGACACTACCACATTAGCGCATTTATTACACGATAGTAGTTCTTAAACTTTCCGTGGGGCCATTAATGCATTTCCATAGCCTATTCTAATGCTACGCCAGCGCCTGACCAGTGTGAGCAAGCGTCTTGCCCCCTAATGCCCTCGGCTCGCCACCTCATGCATTGTAGTCTTTCTCTGTAGATTGGGAAGTACGGACCTCTCAGACGAGGGCTTTTACCGGTTGCTAATGTGCCAAGTCTCTCTGCCAAATGGAAACAACGTCTCATTCTGTTAAACATGCTCTGTCCATATTTGTCGCCCCCCTCCCTCCTCTAGTTTGGCATCACTGTGCGGCAGCTTCGCCTCCCGGAGGTCGCTGGATGACCACTTTGGGGGCAGAGAGCGAGCAACTGCGGCCTTGGTTTCCAGGCAAAGACCAAGCCCCTTCTCCTTCCTCCCTGCTATCACCTCGGTCTAGGCGCTAGCTTCTGCAATATTCATATTCCACACTTGGTATCTGGCCAGCAGACGTGGACACGGTGATGATATAAGGCGATGTGTCAAAGTAACACCGTCCCAGGCTTTGTTTGTCTCCCTGGACAGAGAAAACTCAGTGGCAGGGTCTGAGCACATAGCCAGCTCACAGTGCAAACTGACCCGCACTTCTCCACTGCCCTCACTCTGCATGGTGCTTTCTCTGGCGTACTCCCATAGTGTACCACCTCACTCCCTCGGACCCTGAACCACAGCTGTGCCATCCCACGTTCAGTAACAATAGTATGCACCCAATATCGCTTTCAAACACCACCAGGAATCTTTTCATGGACTGGTGTCAGACTGTCTACAGGGTGTTCAGTCTTGCTGAGAGGACCTCAGTATTTTGTGTATGTGGTGTGGTGGATGCCGTTACTCATGTGGATGTCATTACACGCAGTTTCTGGTGTGGTGGATGTCATTTCATGCAGTGTATGGTACGGTGGGGATCATTACACACAGTTTGTGGTGTGGTGGATGTCATTACACAGTTTGCGGTATGGAGGATGTCATTTCATAGTTTGTGGTAGGGTGGATGTCATTACACACAGTTTGTGGTGTGGTGGATGTCATTACACAATGTAGTGCTGATAGCACATGAAACATACGAGTGGCACCTAATGATCACTACCCCGGCACTGTTTTACCATTAACAAACCGGTATACCTGTATCAGTTTGGCTCAGTTTTACATATTGTGTAGCTTTGG
>JAAUYG010041673.1_pt1 | contig 12635 bp, 3 predicted proteins | sample 7278091 | NCBI WGS metagenome assembly JAAUYG01 (sample SAMN14350201, study PRJNA611818) | marine sediment metagenome | isolation source: surface marine sediment (0.6m) | place: French Polynesia: Moorea | collected 2018-08
ACTTTTGACTTAAATATTCAGGGATCTTTGTACTGCTAAGTTGAAACGTTACTGGTGTTCTTTTAACTAGCAAGTGACCAAGCAGAGCATCAAGGCCCCTGGGCCTCTTGTCCACTCTGAAGTTTATTTCAATAATAAATTTAAAACTGTCATTTCATCTACTGTTATTTGTTCAGGAACTCTATTCAAAAGAACCTGGGGGTTAATATCTACCCGTAACAATTTTAAAATTAGCCTTAAACTTGAAAGTGGCTGATCGTAGAATGAAATGAGCAAACATTTGGGCCCCGAGAGAATATGTGTGGTACGTTTGCTTATGGACATATCAAGGTTATTTTGGGGTCATTTAGTGGATATATTTCAAATTTGGCCTGTAACCAACTTCCAGTGAAACGTACCAAAATGTGGCGCGGGTGGGTATGTTATTTGGCTTATTTTTTACCTCGGACATGTGAAGGACGTTAGGTCAGTGTCGGGTTATGTGATGCATGTTTGTCAATATTGGCTCTAAAACTCGAAACGACGGATGGTAGAGTGACACGAAAACGAAACTATGAGCCACAGTGTGGGCATCGCTTTTGTACTAATTGGAATTCACATGGGGTACGGCTGTTCGTCTTATATTAAAAAAAAATGATTTCTTTTTTTCATAGCACCAGATGGAGTAGGTTACATTTCGCGTCCATCCTAATAAATGTGGAATCATCAAATATCCCAGGATTGCTAGACAGTAACTGTCTCCTACGTTTGTGCTCTCTTATGATAGTACTATCCGATACACTGTCGTATTTAGTACTAATTAGCGTGCGGCTACTTTAACTGGTATCCCAAAACCCTACAGCTTTCTACTACTACCTTCCGCAATTATATTCCGTTTTATACACCAGACACATCAGAAGTTTCCAGAAGTATGAGTCAGCATTTTTCAGTATTACATCAGTTTCCATATAATTCTCACACAACCAATACACATTAGTCATACTTCCCGTTGCTGTCAGAAAAAATCTATCAAAACCAAAATAAACATCAATTGCAATTTACCGCTACACTTTTGTAACCTCCATACATTAATGCAAGATTTAAGAAGCGATAAAATAAAGCACTTATAGCAAGGGTATGTTCAAACAAGCCAATTGTATTTTGGCATCCTAAACATGCTAAAAGCTGATCTGTTTGCTCTGATCGTAGAGTAGCACAAAGATATTAGTTATTAGAGATTACATGTACCGAGAAGCACCGTTTGAGTACATCTGACGCATGTATCAGCTTGCAAGGCATCATATTTTATTTCAGTTACCTTTATTTAAATATTTAAAGGTTGAAGTCAGCCCCAACCAACTGCACTGCATACTTGTTAATCATAACATCGTCGATTTACATTTACTCAAGCAAAGCGCCAACGCCCTTACGTCCGATGTATAACCATGTCACCAATGGCATTACCGTAGTGGCTTCAGAACAAAGTTTTCATTTGTTTTTGCAGCCCTTCTAAAGCGGAAGGATCACACAAGGTAAGAACAAAGAGAACAACGGCAAATTATTGGTATGAAATCAGCTGCATCCTAAACATCTTTTTTTTAATTTGGTCTTTCCTATTTTAATATTTTTATTCCTTCTTGTTATTGCCATTGTCGACTACAACGACAACAACGACGACGACGACGACGACGACGACGACGATGATGATGATGATGATGATGATATATAATTTTTATTTGTACTTCCAATTCAATTCAAATGCAAGGCATCAATATCATACCATTATTTATAGGCCATAAACTCGCTTCAGCAATAGTCTCCGATTCCAAACCCATATGGCTGAGATATCTCTTACTCTAACCGACGACCTACCCATTCAACAACCGAGCAGGGACAATATGTATGCTGCCACAGTAAATAGGAAACGATATATGAGAGTATAATGGTGTGAATACATTTGACCTTAGTGACCTTGCAATGTCAATTTTTAGGTCACTCGGCATTTGAAGACTTATATCCGGTAAAAGAGCTGATCAAGTTAAGCCATATGTTACTTTTAAACACCAACAGAAAATCATATATAGGGATTGCTTGGCACCATCACATTTGACTTTGGCTGACCTTCAATGATCACAGTCAAGCTAACTCAGATTTTTAAGGCTTATATGTCGTCAAGGACCCAGGATGGACCATATATTACTATTAAACATTAATAGGAAATCATATTTTGGGTTCCCAACTGCAACATCAGATTTGACTTTGATTTGTCTTCAAAGATCAGAGTCAAGATCACTCAGGTTTTGAAGGCTTGTTTATCATAAAGGCGCCAAGTTAGGCTATATGTTATCATTACACCCTGATAGGAAATAGTATGTGAGGAGTCCAAGTCCAACTGAACCATCACGTTTCACCTTGGGTGATATTGAAAGTTCAAACTAAATGATTCAATTGGGTATTACGCCACAGATGTGCTTAACCTTAATCCCCGGGTAGCGTTGAAATGTTACATGCATGGTGAGGTTTAACCCAAAATTTCAATTGTTTTATTCTGGAAAAGTGAGTTTTGGATGCAAATCTGCAGAAAATTGCCATTTGTCATACCTATTGTAGTTGTGAAGCAGTGCTCCAAAGTCCATGGACCTCTTGTTAAATTCCCAAAGTTTAGAGGCTGAACTAAGAGATTTTGTAAACAGAATATTTTTGCACACTTTGTTTTATTATAGACACTGCTACGATTCCCCGCTGCTAATTGCGACAGTTAATAGCGAATTGTTTTCTTTTTGACACATGATATTCTTTCCAGGATTTCCCTACACCTACACCAGAAAATGAGTTTGCTGAATACACATTTAAGACAAAAATATGCCTCGACAAATCTCCGACAGATAGGGACAAGGCAACAAAGGAAATCGCGCAATGGATATCTGCTCTGATGAACACGAGTGGAGGTTTGATTCTCCTATACAGCAACAGGCCAGGTTCTGATAGAAAACGTGACAAGTGGATAATGGGATTTGAGTCTGTTCTCACTAACAACTGGATCTCCGAGTCACTCTTGCAGTCGCTGGTTAGGTATCGGTACATTGAGATAGAAAGTCAGCTGAGGATTTATATGTTTGTAAACCGGTCACAACATTTGGTCACCTTCAATTTCCATGCGTTTGGACGCCGTGCGACTGGGGTGAGGCCAATCAAAGATTGGCACAGGATTCAGCAGATGCTGAATGAAGCAGACCGCAGTGCCAGTGGAAGGGAATGTTCATCTCAAATGAAAGATCTAACAAAAGGTGAGGCATTCAAACTCAATGACCCCATCCCAGTCAACTACAGAGAAAGCGAGACTATGGAATTCAAGCACTGTTATTTTGGAACTTCAGAAAAGTCAGAGTTGCCTGGGTTCGATGTCACGAAGTTGAAACATCGACTGGGAGAATACTTTGAGTACCTTTCAGCATTTGCAAATACTCAAGGTGGCAGTCTTGTGATTGGTGTAGAGGAGAGTGAAAAATACCCTGTGATAAGGGGATTCCCAGTAACACAGAACCAGGAAGCAGACGAAGCATCCGTAACTGAATACCTAGAAAAACGCCTAGAGAAGTGCATCTGGCATGGGGATCCAGAATATAAGCCTGTAATGGGCCAAGACTGGGGCGTGTTCTATCACAAAGTTGTTGAAGAGGATGGGGGAGAAAGGAAGATGATAGAAGTTCGGGTTACCAAGCACTGTGGTGGTATGTTTTTGCAGCCACCATTGCATTATGTCGTGAAAGGGAACGGTGACATAGAAGAGAACACGGTGTACAATGAGTGGAACTTTCATTTTCAAACCGACACGTTCGACATGGATAAGAACGATAAACAAAGCTATCTGAAGAAGCACGTGGGCACAGCCGGCACTGAGTTAAGTGACAACAGCACTATCCCGAATGTACCACATGACCAGCCACAACCAGACATTGTACCCAATACAGCTGTTGAGTCCAAACTTCCAAAGTCATTCAAAGAAAGCCAGTCAGAATACAAGTCGGATATCGTGGTTCACGGCTTGAACATACATGAGTGCTGCATAAACAAAATGATAAAACATATCCAGACATACGCCGGTGACAATGTATGGCTCCCTTTGATTGAACACATATTGAAAAGACTTCCAGGTGATGCCTTAAGTGAACAGTTGATGACATATCTGCAGACAATAGGGTGGCATGGAGTGGCAAGTGTTATCAACATTGAAAATATTTCAGACACAACGAACAGATTTGACCTCGCTGTTTTAGGGGCTCATAGGTTGATATGCCATGTACTCATAATTACTGAAAACGAACCCCCAATGATGATGTGTTGCATCCGTGACAATTCCCTTTGTAACCTAACCGAGCAAGACATTGAAAAACTGGTTGGTTACGCGTTGGACAGTGGTCGTGCACTGAAAAGAAAGTTCCTGATGAGTACAGCAACCATGCAGCACCAGTCTTGCCTTTTTCACTTTGATGTAAAGGTGTTGCTAGTGCCTCCTACTGGAGACGTCAGAACAGTGTGGGATTCTCGGGATAAACAGCCTGTAAAGTACCCCAGTGCGAAAAAAGACACATATTATACTATTGGCTGCGATGGACTAGCAGAGGAACTTCTAAAGACACGAGCTTCTGTTAAAGATCGATATGGTCAGGTCCTAATCGAGCATCTGACTGAAGCACAGGCCAAAGTTCTGCTTGCCAAACCAGAACGTGTTCTGGTGGTGAATGGGAAAAGTGGTACAGGAAAGACAGTCATTGCATTGCACCTGATGATTGAAGCAATGCAAGAAGGAAGTGTGGAAGATGATGTGGTATACATCTGCAGCAATGACGGGTTGAAAGCCTTTGTCAGCTCCCAAGTATTATGCAAGGTAATAGTGTTGAAGAGCACAAACGCTCTGACACTATATGAAAAGAACATACTGGAAAAGGCAAAGCTGATAATTGTGGATGATGTGCATGCCATTGAGGTGAGTGAACACTGGGAAACCAATCCCGATGACCTATATCTGAAACTATTCACTCATGCTACAAGGCCGAATACTAGAGTGGCAGTATTCGTTGACAAAGAGCAAGATTACATGAAACATCTCCCTGTCAACTTTGACAAAAGGCTCCGAGACCTGGGAGAAAGAGTCTCGGGAATGCTGTCTGAAGACATCAGGATTGTGACCCTGAAAGAGAGGATACGAAACAGCCATGAGATCAATCGATTTATGCAGGCAAACCAAAATCAGGCACGCATTGCAGGAACAATCGAATGTTTGAACGAAAGACCAGGTGACGATGTCATATACGAGTACCTTGGAAGCAGCCTAGAGCAAAGTGCAAACATTTTGAATGCCAGACTTGAGGCTTTGGTGCAAAAGTATGACGCAGCATCGGTTGCCATTCTTTGTGATGCTACTGAGCAACTGGATGAAATGAAAACTCTGCTGACAGAGAATTTCAACAAGAAATTCCAAAAGGTCAATGAATATCCCATCCAGCACATGGTGATGTGCAGCCTTCAGGAATTTGGTGGTCTGGAGGCAGAAGTAATACTTTTCCTGCTGCCACAGAACTTTGGAAAAGGAGAAGTAAATGTCAGTTGGAAGTATGTTAATGTGATCAGTTCCAGGGCAAGGGAAAGGTTAGAGTTTCTACTGCCATGGGACCCGATCAGTGACTGCAACGAGGACCAAGAACAGCACGAGAAACTGGCTGATTTACTGGAACTATTCACAATGGTAAGTCAGAAAAAAAGCTTTTCTTGTGAAGTGCCTGGGAGAATGTGTGTGGGTTTGAGGTGGTTGGAATGTTGTGATTTAGGTTTGGTAGCAGAGTGGACGTGGGGTGGGGGGCATGGTGGCTGTTCTTGGGTGTGTTGGGTGTTAGGGGTTGATCAGGTTTTGAAATAACAACAATCGTCCAGGCTTGTTGACAGCAACCAACAACTAAACTGCGAAGCAACAGCTTCAGACATAATCGATGCCAGCTTCAGACATAATCGACGACAGACCCTACGGGGATTCATATTTTATCAGAAAAAAAACTAAACTGGTTTTTAATTCCACAGTTAGCAAATTAGCTACTGATTTGCGCCATTGTTCCGGGTAAAAAGGTTACAATTTTCCATTCACCGAACGGCAAAAGGTGTGGCTTCAGATGAAAAAGCCGTGAGTGAAAATTCATCTTTCACCTCATTGCTAGTCTTCACTCCATTATGCAGAAACTGGGCCTAAAACCGAACTTTTCTTTTCATTTTCTGTAGTATCTCTGCACAAGGCAATAGAACCAGTTGTAACTCAGTATGTTATTGTTGTTTTCTTTGCTGTTTTGCACATAAACCTCGTACCTGTATGTTTGCTTTCTAGAGAGTTCATACATTTAGTAAATTAATATATTAAGGCAGTAAAAATGAAGACCAGAATCTTGTGGTCTTAAAGACACTACTTTAAATTCAAGAAAAAATGTCTTTTTACAAGTAGTGAAAAGCGTGAAAACATACATGTAATTATACCAATATAATATATAATTGTGCACACCCTTTGGTGTATATCTTTGTGGAAATTTATTTTATCTTTGTGGAAATTTATATAATACAGTGAAACCTGGGAATTAGGGACGCCGAAGGACTGAGGAAAAGTGTCCTGTATTCCGAGGTGGTCTTATATCTCAGGTCCATTTCCACATACTGAATACGGCTACGGGCAGAAGTACCTGTCCTTAATTCTCAGCGTGTCCCTATTTCTCAGGTGGTCTTAAAGACAGGTTTCACTGTACATCGATTCTTCTATTGTACTGCGGTGTTTTCTCCTATTGGCTCTCTGGGGGTCTAGGGGAATTTCCTTGAACGCACTAACCAACCATGGACGTTTTGTGGTCGGAGCACGGAGCGTGTGGCGACCTGTTATTTTGCCCGTTATCGGGCAGATGGGAACCCTGTGACGTGTAGTGCCCCTTTGGAGGGACGGTACGAGTTGGAACAGAGTCAGGAGATCAAGCTAGCTGCACGCTCTCGGCCGTACGTCGTCCGACGAGAGTCTGGAGTGGTTCGGGCATTAGTGAGAGAGATAGTCAGTGTCGGAATACCCTAGGGGGCTTAGACACCAAGCATCCAGCCGTGAGTTCGAGCTAGAGACTCCCCCGGACCACTACTGAATACCTGGGAGAAGAATGACAACAAGAGAGACCGATCTCTATGCAAGACAGCTTTATTATTCACTCCTGATCTCTGCCTCAGGAGGCAGAGACACCACCAAGTACACAGTAGACGAAGACAGGACACAAGACATTACAAGATACACGCAACGTTAGACCGATGGCCTAGTAAAGAATTCTTGCCCCAGCAAGAAGCCGTATAGTGTAATCGTGCATCATCCTTTCAATCAGTACTGCTGAGAAAAAAACTGGAAAAGGAAAACCGCCAATAATGCACTATGTACAGTCCAAGAATGACATGTTAATGTATTTGGTCTAGGACGGCACTGTTTGATCTAGATTTAAACTTACTCTCAACGTATTATTCAGCATTGTTTCAATAAAAACAACTTTCGTTTTAAATAAGTAGTACCTGGATCCAATAAATAAAACGCTCAGGCAAGTGACCCTTTACTTGAGCTATCAGTCAAATAAAAGGTTTAAAACTGCATGCAAATGGTCTATGATCTGCGTGACTACCCGTTGTTGTTTTGTTGGGGGTTTTTTCAAGAGACAGTGTTGCATACTGCATAACTAATGATATTATTATTATCCCACTGATATTGATAAATATAGTTGTCAAAACAGGCGAGTTAATAAACACACTTGCTCTGAAATCTCAGAGCAAGTATATGCTAATTAACTTCCCTGTATAAAAGACACCTGTTTCAATGTTTGTCTGTAGGCCCAGCTAGATCTCTTAAGCCGTAGTTCATACAAGGCAGGGGATTATCTGATTATGTGGCTTATTATCCTAGTTGTGCATCTAACAGCCTACATCATTCATTGGGATAAACTTGATTTTGAATTTTTCGAAACACAACCAGCCAATGACTGATTGTCATGTTGCAATCACGCAATCCCAATATACAGCGGAAGGGCTTCCCCAGCTCCGCGCCAATATACTCCATGACGTCATGATTCTGAAGCCAAGGGCTGCATTCACGGCTGAGTGAAATCAATGATGCAATATAGGATCATTGGTGAAACTATATTTTGCAAAAGTTGCCACTTTTTGACTACAAGAGGACCCAAATTGAAAAGAAGCTATTGTTTCTGCATGGTTACGGAGGTGGCAACCAAAAAGGCCCGTTGTAGACACTGGACGGCTGAAATATTGGGCTTTTTTTTTCCTGTGTTGCACAATGTAAGTATGCCAAAGATAGGGTTATACCAGAGATGTTATAGGGATCCCATCTCTGGTTATACATGGGTTAAAATCGAATCGACTGAATCGCGCGAACCGGATCTTGCGAGTCACGATCTGTACTCCTCACTAAAAAGTGATTTGGTGTCCCTGTTAACTGTCGATTCGTGAGCCAGCCCACCTATAAAACTACGGTCTGGTGAGCCAGTCTGATAAAGAGTGATCTGCGACTCGTTATGGCTGTTAAATATTGATATATGATTCAGATAGAGGTCTTAAATAATGATCTGTGATTAGTACCTCTCAATTAAAACATAAAACTCGAATCCGGTCATATTTTATAGACCTATGGATGCCCTAACGACATGGTTAAAATGTCACAGCCCCGGGGTCACAGTAAAAACCGCAAGCATTCCTTTCTGTAAAGCCTCAGTCACAAACAGCTTGCGATGCCTTTGCGGCCACCGTAAATGCCATAATTTGCTATATCCGTGCGATGACCGTACGGTATAATATGCATGTCGTTCGGTAACCTCAAGGTTTTTTGTTCGCCGCAAGGGCTTACGATTTTTTTAACTTGACATTAAACTTTTTTTAAAAAAATCGCAAGGCCGCACACCGTAACACCTACCGCAACAGCATTGTGAGGTGTCTGCACGGCAGCTTGCGACTGTCGTGATGCCACCTCTCGATTTTAAGCACAACATGCGATGCAGGAAGTTCCAATTCATCCTACAGTCATCTCGTTGGTCTTACCGTACGACATTTGTTTTTAAGTAATGAAACATTGCAGAGATCTTATGAATATCCTACGTTGGATGCGCGGTCACCGTATGGTGTCAATGCACCTTACGGTTTTATTGTGGGAGTGTATATATATTCTGGGCCATGGATGTCAATCTGTATACTTTTGACGAGATGGCATTAGTTCCACCACAAAGGCTTCGACTGGAAATTTTGAGGTTATAACTGAGACAGATCCACCGCCAACGGGAAAATATTGTAGCTGCTGTAACTGTTAGAAGAACTAGCACGTCAACAGAGAAAGAGACGCACACTTAGGGTGAAGGTCACTATGATACCTTGATGCAAGAACTCATGAGGGAAACGGTAACTTTGCGATGATCTATACGGCAACCTCACGGTGGCCTTGCGACGTCTTTGCGGCTATCATACGGTGGCCTCACGGTGTGCTTTTAAAACCGTACGGTTAACTTACGGTAGTCTTGCAGTCACTGTGAGGTTGCCCTGCGATCTCTCCGCGATTTCGATATAATAATATTCATATTCCGTACGGACACCTTGCAATTTGTGAACATATATGCCGTAGACCGCAAAGCCGTACGATTTCCTTAAATCCAGTTTCAAAACCGTAGACTGTGATGCCTGCATAGTTTGTGACTGAGGCATAAGGCATGATTACTTTGTCGGAGTTTGTGAACATAAGGTCATTTGTTTATTTTTAATTTTTACACCGCATTTATTTCAACCCATATAACGTGCTTTTTGTGCTAGATCTGTTTATATTCCCGCCCTTGGGCGAAGGTGGTCTAATCCCCCTTCCCATAGAGTGGCATGTGTATTGGCTGTCATCAATATAGGCACTCGGTGTAAGGATTAAAGGGTCAAAATTCTTTTAAATTTGTGTGGTGTAGTTTTTGTCACAACTTTTTTTAAGAATGAATGAACATGGTGTGTGTCAAATTCGATTTTTTGTTTCACCAATAAACGTCAATGATACATGTACATACCTACTTGCTATAATAATGATTACTTGAATACAATGGCTAGAGTATGTCGAAAGCTTGCCAATTTACAGTTTTGCAAAAGTGGATCAACAGTCCTGCAAGCCCAGAAATGGGGAAAAGAAATTACCGCTCATGCCAATAAACAGCGATATTGCACATTTTGTGAAAATAGAAAGCTAGTGAAGAGCACAGCTTATGGGACACGGAGGATTAGGGTCAGGGGACTGTCCTTGTTTAGAGAGTAATGTGACACATACAACTCTACTAACCTAGTAAAATGTTGCTGCCTATGACAGATGTTTAAGTAAAGCAGATGTATGCCAGTAGATCCAGTTGTACATGTCTCCAGCCTTTCATGCTGCAGTAAAAAGAAGTTCTTGTAGCCATCTGTGTGTTTATTTTTGTGCGTGATCTGTTTAAGCCTGAAGTGTTGTGTTTTCTGTGTTTACAGCCAGCTGTGGATTACCGTGGACTGGCGGTGACTGGTAGGAGGAGCGTGACACAGGCAGGGGACTGGCTATGCGGACTGTGTTACAGTGAGGACTGCCTGTATGTGGTGGAGGGGCGGGAGGAGTCAGACAGATACAGCTGGAACCTCACTGTGCACCGTGTACAGTCAGACAGTGGACACATCACACGGCTGGACACACTGACAGTGGTGGAGGCGGTGTACTGGCTGCAGTCTCTGTGCCCGCGTGTGGATCGTCACAGCCGCCGGGTGTTCGTTCCTTGCCAGGGCAGTGGTGTGACAGTAGCCCGCCTGGACGGTGACAGACTGGTGAGAGAGAGGACACTGACCTGTGTCAAGAAGGCTGTCAGTGTCGATGTCATGTCCCCGGACACTGTCTATGTAGGTGACAGGTACAACACCAGTGTCCATGTTATAGACATCAAAGATGACAGAAAAACAGCGACACTGGAGAAGCCAGACACACTGAGGGGTCAGGAGCCACACAGCTTGGCAGTGCTGGGTGACAGTGTCATGGTGTGTTATGGTTATTCCAGTCTGGTTGTGTACCACCACGGCAGCCCTGCCCCTGTCAGGGTGATACCCCGCCCTGGGGGACTGGAGAATGTCACAGCTGTCAGCACTGACTGTCATAGTAACTACATGGTGACAGACAGATACAGAAGTTCTGTGGTTATCACAGACGCTGATGGTGAAATCCATCACACAGTAACCCCCGACACTGACAGCAGGCTACGGGACTGTGCTGTGGTCAACAGACAACTGTGGGTGGGGTGTCTGAATGGTGACATTATTATCATGTCATCACAGTAACAACATGGATAGCTGCTCACACATAGAGACAGTCTGGATATCTGGATCATTCGAAACATGTTCACGTGGACTGAGGAGTGCACATGGATGGGCCCCCTTTAATTCCTTTTATACATTAATGATCTCCCTGGCAAAGTTAAATCAACACGTCGACGGTTCGCAGATGATTGTCTGCACTATAGGCCTATATGATCCACAGCACACCAAATCATATTACAACATGACCTTCAAGAACTCAGCAACTAGGCGGACACTTGGGGCCTGAAATTTAATCCTTCTAAATGCTACATCCTCTCCGTCATTGTAAACCACAGCCTCTCCTATGCTTAGCACGGAGAGGCCGTGGTAACATTGGCGGCTTTTTGCAGAACATTGGGCAGGTACTCACCGAGAGATTTCAAGAAGGAGCCAATCAGAGAGCTCACCGGCAAATGTCGGCATCGCCTATATGCATGATATGGTAATGCAAACATTGGTGCTAGTTAAAAACGTCGGGAGACCTTTCAAATAACGTTTTCCTAAAATGAACTGAATGTGTCAAAAATAAGGTATGGAATATATTTAAATTCAAGAGAAGTATCTGTCTCAACAAGTGGCACCCTTGGGGATATGGCAAAAGAAATGCGTGAACTGAGAAAAACATTGCATCGATTCATGATTGTGAGACTGCGGGTACACTCACGATAAACAGAGTAACTATCTGCAAGGCATTCTGATAATACAATGGTCTGTCTGCCCTCCAAGTATGTACAACGAGACAATACAATTTCATATACAGAAACCCATAAACTTTTTGCGGCCGTCTAGAACCCAGTGTGTTGATCATAGTGAACCACCAGGAGTAAACCATAGTGACCCTGGCCTCCATGTTGAGGCAGCTAGAATTTGTAGACAATGCCCCAGTGGGGAAGTAGATGATGAGGAACACTTCCTCTTTCACTGTGATAAATTTGCAGTAGAACGAATAAAGTTACTTACTAAGTATCTAAAAACAGTGACATAGACCACACTAGTAACATCAAAAACATTTTCTAGTGATCTTTCTAGTGAACTTATAACCAACTGTTTTACACTTAGGCAAACATAGCACAACCTTCACACACATAACCCTGGTACCGTACAGGATCATGTTATATATAGCCTCCCGATGTCTTTACATGTAAAATCGTGATCTTGATCTATGAACCATACCATATGTTTATTCATTGTATATAGATGTCTAGTCTAGCTTAATACGGCAATGCACATGTGAGTCGGTAATAAATTGAATTGAATTGTTG
>JAAUYG010014754.1_pt1 | contig 12634 bp, 7 predicted proteins | sample 7278091 | NCBI WGS metagenome assembly JAAUYG01 (sample SAMN14350201, study PRJNA611818) | marine sediment metagenome | isolation source: surface marine sediment (0.6m) | place: French Polynesia: Moorea | collected 2018-08
CACAACCACTACTACTACTACTACTACTACTACTACTACTACTACTACTGCTACTACTACTACTACTACTACTACTACTACTACTACTACTACTACTACTACTACTACAACTACTACTGCCACTACTACTGCAGCTGCTGCCGCGGTCTCTGTCAAAACTTAGTCTGTTGCTGAAACAGGCTATTTTGTGTGCGTGCATGAAAGAGATGCAGGTGGTATTTCAATGTATAATATGTACACGTACATTTGTAATTGGGCTGCTACTCAAAGAATCATAGAATTGTGACGATATTTGTCACGCCATATTAATACAAAAAAAAAAAAAAAACACGAATTGTTGCGTCACCTTACTCTGCACCTAACATTTCGAAATTTTAAATTCCGTGGCATGTCAACAATTATCCAAACGTTCTGCAGTGAGAGGTTTTTTCAGTCTCATCCCTTTCTCATTTTATCCTGAGACACTCCAGGCATCCATATAAAATTAAGTTTCGGTCATTGGAACTTTCTATATCTAAACTTTTGCGTCAAACAATATTTTAACGAAAAACGTTCCATTTGTAATAGCAAATCATTCTTGTGCGGCATTAATACTCTTATATATGTGTAGTTTAATATTTTGCTTGTATGAGCAAACTTAATTTTAAAATATACACACACTGATATATCCAATGGGTATTTCCCAACTTTAGCTATTTTTGTGCAGTTATCTTGCTAACAAGTTATTTCTTCTGACGGTGAGTGAAGATATACAATACATGTGTATCTTAGATATTTTATTTACTGTGTGTGTTGCGAATAACACGTTACCTATTCAGAAAAAAAGCAGGAAAGCTGGGTCTCTTAATTTGCCATTAGACACTGTCACTTCTGCACAAATCAAGCACACCTAACAATGCATGACATACAATACATGCCATTTTAATAATCCACTGAATCGCTTCAGGTTGGTCGTTTGAAACCTTGCTAGTTGCTAACCGTGATTTAACAGTGCATACCCTGAATTTTAGCAATGGTTTACCCAAGCGGTATTTCTTCTTGTTTGGTCTCGATCAGGTCCAGTTCCGACGTCAACAAACGAGGCTGTGTATATTAACGCTTCTTTGGCGCCTGAAGGAAATGTAGCTGCAACTACAACATCTATACTGTTAACACGGCGATCCATTACATGGCACATGTATATAAACGCGGCTATGTCCTTTTGCATTCCCGTGCGTTTGGAAGGTGTTTCCACATCCAGCAATGTAGTCATTGGTATGTACCACACCCTGAAATGTTTGGCTGACATTAGGAAGGCAGCGGCTGGGGCCTATAGTTTCAAGCAGACATCCTTCAGCAAGACTGTCTTTGTACAGACTGAACATAATATATTCTTTACAACATCGCCATTTGGGGACATTTCTCTTGACCAGTTTAGTATGCAGGGGCGTATTTATGACGTTATCAAGGATGGCTTCATCCAACATAAGCGTCCCACCTGGATCTGGTCTATACATGCCAGACCTGTCCATGCCATCAATCTTACGATAACAAGGTTTCAGCTGATGTACTCGGGAGAAGATTGCAGTGCCGACCATATGACCGTGTCTGAGCCAGATAGGGTAATAGGACATTACTGTGGAAACAAGCAGCCTTGGTCTGTGGAATCATGCAGCAACAGGGTGGAGATAAACATGGGGCTGGTATCTCCCGGTCATGTGGCTGTTCAAATACTCTATCAGGTTATAGATAAACCGCCAACAAAATGTCAGTCTATTCCTTTCAGCCACAGCGCAGCCAGGTCAGGTATATTTATAATTGGACAGCCTACACATTTAGACAGCGGTTTGCTTCATAAGTATTCAATTTCTTGGTACATTATCGTTGACAGGCTGAAAAGCATCGACCTTAAAGTCCATCATTATCCTTTTGTGATGGTGTATCATGGCCGATTTGCAAAGAGCAGGCTTCGCGCATACCCTCATTCTGTACAACAAGGGCTTGCACGATATGAAATCGTAGGATTTCATGCTATCGTTCTCATGGAATTTCTAGTATCGTCCACGCAAAACATACACATCGAATATCACGTCAAAAATAATTATTATACTTCATCTACCACGCACTGCAGGTATTCTGTCACAACTAGCAACAGCGGGAAGACCGTGCATTTTGATGCAAACCCTAATAATGCAGACGACACAAGAAATGTTCCACTGTATTGTCTCGTGGATTTGAAAACACACAAGTCGCTTCGAATAGAAATCGAACGGATTCAGTTTTCTTCAAACGGCAGCGAGGACTGTCTAGATAGCGGGCTGATCATCTATGATGAACACCAAGAAGACTTGGAAATATTTCAGCCTCAGATTGGTCCTCTGTGTGGAGAGGAGATGGAGAGAAGTCTTCAATTCACTCCACAACGGGTTATAAATACACTTGGTTATAACGATGTCTTTCCGAGAGAATTCGAACAAACAAAAGCTCTTATTAAAAAAGTATATATTGCATTTTATTCATATGCAGAAAATGAAGGCCTTTTCAGGGCAAGTATAACCCAAGATCTGAAATGTGTAGGCTTTTTTCAACCTTGTGTATATCTTGGAGCACGGATAGAAGGCAGTAAAATGATGAGGATAGCCATACCACAGTCATACTTTGGATTCCGTGCTGATGGAGAAAAACAAACATTGGGCATAGATGTGTTCGTGGAGGTCCAGGTAGAAGGTTGCTTGATGTTGCAATTGTTTCCAGTACCAAATAAACACGTCATAGGTTGCAGCATACACATCGAATCTATTACTAAAGAAAGTAAAAACAACCCACGCTCATTTCTAGAACCAGTTACCACCGACCTCTACTATAGCACAGGGTCAGCTATTCAGTGCCCGGGCTGCTACGATAGAGTGGTTCTGGTCAGTGTGCCACATTCCAGCGTGGAAACACTACTTGGAGAACAGCATAAGGTGTTCAATGGGTCAATCACTTTTTTCTATTTTCCGCACTCAGTGACAGCACCCATAGCTGCCCGATTTGTCATCGAAAAGCGTCTGTTTATCGGCGGTGTTCTGGAATCAAACATACCAACCTATATTGGAAGCGAAGCTGCAACACTGGACGTTCCTTGGACAGCAGGGTTTTATCGTTTGACCTTCCAAAGACGAATCTTTACATTCTATGGCCACAAGAATTTATGCTTTTCGCCAAAATGCCTTCTTATCCAGCGTCCAATTTTAGCGTCAGAGAGCTGCCCATTCAACTTAGTTGTTTCCTACTTCAAGGACGACATACCGTACCATACATGGCATTTAAACAAGGAATATCAAAGTCTTACTTGGCTCAGCAAGCCTGAAACCCTTTTCACAATTGGAATCGATTTCGAGGTAACAGGGATTAATAGTGGTTGCTCCATAGCTAATATATCAAGGTCTGTAAATCTTTATTTTCTACACTTGACAAATCACTTCTTGTCTGAGGGCGAACAAGTCTATAATGCTGGACAACGCAATTGCAAAGTTAAGGTTGATGACTGTCGCTTTGGAAAATGTTACAATTTTCACCACCCAATGCTGCATCGGCAATCAACTTGGAATAAGCAAAAAGCTTCTTGTAGGCTTGTCAATAAGACGTTGCCAAAGATTAGAGACATGGAGGACAGCAACTGGCTTCGTTCACTTATATATATTAAGGACCAACATTATGTTCCTCGGTACATGTTAGTGTTTCTGGACCTCTATAAACAACAGGTGGGTTCTTTTGCAATACTGTGGTACATCTATACAAACTACAATTATTATGCGCAAACAGAAAGTAAAATTAATTTACATTGAAAATGCCAAATATCTAACACTAAGACTTATGTAACTGATCGCACTGGCAGGTGAATTGGCTAATGGAATAAGATAAGATAAGATAAAATTTATTTAACGTCGGATTATTTTGTAACGATGAACACTAGCGCACAGCACTATTAACCGACATGAGCATCGATATGGAATGAGATGGCGTGAGCGAGCGAAAATGGCGATGGCAATAATGGTGGATGAGTCTACTTGTATGGACATTGCATTAAGATCATAAAACATAACTTAAAATTTAGCTCAGTCTTTCAGATGAGCTCCTACATTCAGGTTAAAATACATAACTTACAATAAGAACACGTACAATGTGGTGCATTCCATTTTAAAATGTCATGTTTACCACCATAGGAATAGATTTGTCATGTTAAAAGTTCAAGCTATTTGAGGTCCATTTATTACACTGTACTATACGAGGTGAGTATCGAAGCTTTAGAAAGTCTTGTTGTATATCCGAAAAAAATAATTATCAGAACAAAAACTGTCATACTTATTTGGCTTACTATTCTAGGATTCTCACTGGATGTGGGACGGAGAGGAAAGCGCCGGGTATGTGGAGTGGAGCACACCAATTCAACACAAGTACGTACAAACTGTGATTGGCCAAGGCAGGGAAGCACATGAATATCTGAGAAATCTCACCATGGTGCCACAGCCCCAAAATATGAGCTGTGCCGTGGCATTATTGTTTAACCCTTATATGACATTGGAATGGGTTGCTGTGCCATGCAATCAATCTATGCCAAATGTCCTAAATATCTGTGAGGTCAATAATTCGTCAGCGTTTCAAGATAAAAATACCACAGCTATAGCTTCCATGACCAGTGCATGTCCAATGTACTTTTTGAGTAGTAACAACAGCTGTTTTACTCTGTCTGATAATCAAGAGTGCGGTATGTGCAAGCAAGGCATAACGCAAATTTGCACGTGTACACGCACTAATTTCCATCAACAACCACAGCTCCTGGATATTTGGGGACTGTCAGTACGAAATGATACTTTATTCATCCAAGACAGAAGACGAATTGCCATGCTGGTTCCAAAGTTTCAATATTGGCTGAAAACCCTATCTGCGTCTTATCACAAATTGGACGCCAACAAAAGGGTTGCGTTTGACATAATTCCTCTCTCAGGAGAAAAGGTTTCCTTATTCCAAACGGATCCTATGTCCACTGCGACCTGTTCAGTACCACTGCACTTTACGTGCGAATTTGGGGGGTGCATTTTGGTCAAGCATGTGTGTGATGGGGTACCACACTGTTCTAATGGTGAAGATGAAGTTGCCTGCCAAGCTGGTACTTTAACTTATCCACACCACCACAGTAACCGAAGATGGTATTGCAATAGTGGCGAAACTATCCCTGTCTTGAAAGTGTGTGACTTCCGTGTGGACTGTCAGGATGGCTCAGATGAGATGTGTGTCCACCCTGTTTGCATGCACGGACAATTTCGTTGTGACAATGGTCAGTGTATTGACTTGCCGGACAAATGTGACCTCAAACGTGACTGCATTGATGGTACAGACGAGAAACGTTGTCAACCAGATACAATGAATGCATTTAAATGTCAGTCTGACAGTTTCATACCAGTACCTCAGGTACATGATTTGTGGCCAGACTGTGAACATTATGAAGATGAAAATGAATCTCTAACTCAGCTGAATGATTGGCACTCAAATACCAACCCAATACCTTCCATTTGCGCACAGTCAAGTCTCTTGCCTTGCATGCTTGGCACGAGTGTGTGTTATCCAGCATGGTCAGTTTGCCTTCTGGATCATGATCAGTTTGGCGTGTTGAGGTTTTGCAGGAATGGTGGTCACCTTAGTAACTGCACAGAAATGCAATGTATTGGTACCTTCAAATGTCCTGGCAGCTACTGTCTCCCTCTACACAAAGTATGTGACAGTCAGAATGACTGTGCCGGCGGAGCAGATGAGATGAACTGTGAAGGTCGTGTTTGCCCGGCCGGAACTCTAGCATGCGACAACAGCACAATCTGTGTACACCAGCACCAGCTCTGTGACAATATAAGGCATTGTCCTTTAGCAGATGACGAGGAATACTGCATTGAGGACAAGTGTCCTGACAGATGCACGTGTGAAGCAGGAGTTGTTGACTGTATGTCAGTACAGCAATTTCCCACATTCTCTGTGTATGTTCGAGCAGCATCTATCAATGGTACGGCAGGAATTATACTGCCAGATCTTGATATAAATGGTCCATACCTACTATACTTAAATATAACCCATCTGCGCATCAAACACTTTGACCAACGTCTGTTTGCTGGAATTCCAAATATTAGGAAGCTCTGGCTTTCCACAGGCACTGTAGCCATTTCATCAAGTGCCTTTTCCAACTTGTTTTTCCTACAGACGTTGAGTTTAGGTAGAAATCCTATTAGTAAGATAGATTCTAGTGGGCTGGGGGGAATGTCACAGCTTGTTTCGTTAAATCTTTCTCACACCTTAATAACCAGAATTGAATCTAATGTATTTCATGGACTGTTATCTCTCCAGAAACTGATCATCACTAATACGCCCCTTGAATATATTGCCCATGATGCACTCCATGACCTTGTGTCTCTGCGGGTACTTGATATCAGAGAAACCAGGTTGTTTCTTTCTAAGGCGAATATTGCCTTTTTGTCTAAACTACCATCAAAAATATCTATATCATCACACAATTCCTTTCTGTGTTTGGTGGCATCTGAATTTAAACATTCTTGTACAGATATAAAACATAAACTAAAAGGCCAGTGGATACCATATTTGCCCACAGTAATCTTAGTGTTGATTAGTTCCGTTGTATCTGTGGCATGCACCATCACTTCATTAGTATGGCATGGCCGCTTACTGTCAGTCCCATATTCTTTCATATCATTCCATCTTACACTGTCCAATATCGGTACCCTGACACACTCATTACTTACCAGCGCCCGTTTCCTCTACGCGGATATGCGTGATGGCTCATTGCTGGCAATATACCTTTTTGGACGGAATTGGTCTTGCTATTTGGTAATGGTCATGAGTGACATTTCACTTGTACAGAGTGCCTTATTTTTTAACCTCATCTCCATAAAACGGTGTCTTGCTATTGTAAGGCTTTTAAATGTTTACTTACTTGGCTTTAAACAATTAAAATCTATCATTTTCTGGAGCTGGGTACTTTCTGCTGTGATACCTTGTTTGGCAGTTGGTTTAACCTTATTTACCAAAGTTTCGCATCAAAACGTATCACGAACTGGAGTATTCTGTTTACTATTTACACATGTACGGGGGCATTGGCTTATTACCGTCATACTCAGTGTGCTATACGCTGTTCTGCTCATTTCTTCCATTTTAGTGATGTTTCCATCCGCGGTACTTATAATGCATGCGAAGGGGAAAGTACAGAAGAAAGTGAGGAAAAGTAAACACACCACAAGGAAACAACTTTTACAGCTGATGGCAAGGTTGTTTCTTGAGGCAGCATGTGTATTTCTCGCTTTTATTCCAACAGTGCTGGGTTTTAGTTTCCATCTCGACTTCAATGTAAATAGCTTGGAATTCTTCACAACAGAAGCGGTGGTTTTTGCAGGAATATTCAGGACTCTTTTTGTTTGTATATTTCATACTTTCCTAGCAGCAGATTTTAAAAAGTCGCTTTTATCGTGCTCTTCATGATTTGGTATTTTGTAAGATCATAATTTCATATTACTCCTAAATTCCATATTTTGGTGGTGAAATATTCTCTGTCTGTTATAATTTTCTCAAGGCTTTCTCTCCTGTTGGATAATTGGCACTCCTAATATAATTACTACATGTTATGAAATTTGTATATATAATATCTAGTTACAGTCAAGCTATGATTCACGGGGGAGAGTCTGGATCGGCACAATAGGAAATCAAAATGTTTCGTGTGTATGTTCCTTACATCAGGTACTTATATTAGGTTGCTAGTCTTTACCCGCATAAGCATAGCAACGTTCATACATGCATGCATCTGTACATTCATGCATACATGCATACCTCCCTCCCTCCACCCACACACCAATCTAGCCTTCCCTCCATCCATCATTATCGTCTTACAAAATCTTAATGCTTAAAAGTTAAAGGTTCCATTTCATCTGGATACGTTTAAATCGGTGTAGTATAGATATTGATCATCTGTAACTTATATTTCCCAATGTTGAACTGTAAAATATTTCATTAAATGGGAAAATGAATAAAAAATCAACCCAATATAATGATAGTGTAGTAGTAAATAATGGACATGTGTACATCTCAGGAAAATATGTTTGTTTCTTTTTGTACTGGACACCTTTCCAACTAATGTCGCGATTGTTCCTTTTTCTCACAGTAAGCATTTTTTTTTTCAGATGTACGTGTGTGTTGTAGTTATTATGTCATTAGGAAACGGCTTTAAAGAAACAAAATCCATCAATACTTTATTATTTTTGAAGAAAACATATGGCTCAATATTGATCATAATTGTGCACATATCACTCTGTATACACTATGTCACAGTCTAAGCACGATACATTACTAGATGAGAACATTTGGTTCAGCAAATGTGTTCTCTTCTTTTATCAATCCCATAAATATAGCAATTATTTATTGGTCTGCAATAGAAAAAAACCTGTATGCACATTTAAGCATTTCGCATTAGTACAAGTTATAGCTCTGAAGCGGGCCTTTTCTAGGTGTAATATAGTGTTACACAATAATTGTGTTTGAAAATTCATTTTGTGGTTGGAATCGTTCTATTTTGATTTCTACCCACACAGTCTTTGTACTGCTGAACAAGAAACTGTTCCAAGTGAATTGAAACATTTTCTGAGACATCTATAAGCCATGGTTTTGATTGCCTTACATCAACGTTTGTTGAATAGAAGATTACATTGTAGGGAATAAGTGTAAAAGGAAGATCCAGCGTGAAGAAAATAGGCATCGTGTTCGAGAGATAATTTAACCTTGGCAATCTGCATCGGCTGCAAACATCTATGCAAATGATATGTGAAGGGGGTGGGGGTGGGGGGGTTCTGACACGCTAGCAGTGAAAACTGACCCTTTGGGAATTTTATTTTGAATGTTTTAGTATTATGACGCGGGCTATTTTTCGGTCAAAGCGAATAGAGACAAAGGGAACAGACTAGCTTTAGACAAAGCTCAATATTTTCCAGAGTCTATAATCCGTACCATATCTTTCTGATAATCTCGACCAATAATGTGCAGAAGAACAACAGTTTAGAGGTTATTAGCAGATGACTGGATGCATAGACAAGGCAAGTACATGTACACTGTGCAGGCCTGCTGTTCACTGTTGCTCCTTGACATTTGCTCCTAACCATAATTCTAGACTGCTAGTTCATACCCACGTAACAGGGAGAGTGTTAGTCTTGTTAATTATTGAAATTCTAAAACATTTCGAATACCTTTAAGTATTCATACACTGCATTGCATACACGCATGCAGATTTATTACTCCTATAATACCGACTTAAGACTCACCCCATGCAGACTGGCCGCAGGTCGGACTAGTACAAGACGGGTCTAGCACATACACACCAACAACTTGCAGTCGGTGATATGACCATGAGTGGTTGAAAGCCGACTATAAGCCTGATCCACCCACCCACTCACACGGATATGGCCCTGGATGTCTGCATTCATTTTCACATATCTGCACATGAATTGGTGACCTGGCACGACTCGAAGATAGTCGCGCACACCGTGCGGAGGTCTGTCGTTACAGGCTTTCCTTGTTAAGTGGTCATACCTGGTTTCTGGAGGACCTAATCGTGTGCCTATTCCACAGCTTTGCTACCCCATTTAGCTCCTGCTGTAAAGAAAGGAAAGGTTTAACAGGAGTAAATGCCAAAAAGACAATATTATTACTAAACGCGAAGAGTCCAGATGAACCAGAAAGCTATTGCCCGCATAGGGAAATATTCTTTAAATATGACACATTCCACACATGCTACATTATTGTAAACTCCCCCCCCCCCATCACTGGAATTATGTGTGTTAAATTTAATCTGGATGTCTACTCAAAATGTATTGAACATTGAAAGTGGTTCTTTGGGAACCCAGGGTTCAGTAACTTCAGTCATCCGGACACGTAACATGTACACATAAATGTATGTTTCTGAAGTCACTAATCTTAACCTCGAAGGTGCTACATCAGTATATACATGTATACACTTATCCTCAAATTAGGACATGATACTATCTACAGTGCCAAAACATTTTCGATTTTCGAAATTTTAAAGTAATTTACTAATTAAATTAGTAATTAAAGTAATATAAATTTTTAGTTTTACGACAATCTCTAACAAATTATTGATGCAGGGAGGGAATAAATTTAAAAATAAAACTAACATTTTCCATTTTTTTACATGTCCTATAGAAAAAGTTCGCCATTTTGTGCTTTTTGGAAAAATAAATCTCCCCATCGGAAATATAAAATAGATAATAGGTACTTTAATTTTATGTCGCGTCAATTTTTTGCAGGATCGAAGGGGACGTAAAACGAAAAATAAAAAAAATGCTGGCCTAACAAAATATAGATAATGACAATATAGCTGAGGTGACTTATCGTCAAAGTGCCGTATCATATCGTCAGAAAAAGTAAAAGCCTGTATCCTCTCCAGATTACCATACTGTCCATAAAGTTTGGTTGAAAGTGGATGAAAGATGTTGTAGCAGTAGCCTTTTGAAAATCTTAACATAGGAAATTCTGCAACATGCACCGAATGACTCCGAACTGAACTCAAGGAATCAGACATGAAAAGCACTATGCACATGCAGTTCCTGAGACCGAATTCACCCATTTCCCTCTACGATCAGCCGTTTTCAAGATATTCCACATTTTACGATTTTCCCATTGACACACAAGTTAAAATTTTAAAGTGCCACAAACGTCTTAAAGCTTGGCCGATTGCCAAGACAATTAACAGCCTGTATTTTGCCATGGATAGCCAATCGTCTCGAAAAGTTTCGCTGATATCGGATGAAAACTGTAGTAGTATTTTGAAATTTCCAGCCCCCATATAGTCCTGTGTTAACAAACAAATTCAAACTAACATAATTGTTTGGCAGATTGTCAAAAAGTAATAGGCTGTGTTATCCCTGATTACCATAATTTCCATAAAGTTTGATTGAAATTGGATAAACATTGTGGGAGCAGTAGCCTTTTTAAAACCTTAGAATGACTCCAAACTGAACTGAAAGCATCGGACATGAAAAGTACCCCACAGATGCCCTTCCAACGACCACGAGTCCTAAATGTTCACCCTATGCGCTCTTCAATCAAAATTTTCCAAATATTGCACATTTAGGATTTTCCCATTCAGTAACATGTTAAAATTTGAAAGTGCATTTTTTTTAAAACTTGCCCCATTGCCAAGAAGTGTAACAGCCCGTGTCCTCCATGGAGCCAATGTCATCATAAAGTGTGGCTGAGATCGGATGAGAACTGTAGGAGTAGCATTTTGAAGTTTCCAGCCCCGTAATATACTGTTCTGTGTTAACAAAAATATTCAAAGTGTGATAAAATTTTTAAGTTTGTCAGATCGCCAAAAATGTATGACTTTATATTCATCATGAGTCATGACTACCTTTTTTTTTTATCAAAACTGGCTCAAATCGGATAAAAACTGTGGGAGTGGTAGGGTTTTGAAACTTTAGCTCCCGCAGGGTGTCATGTTAACGGAAAAGAAAAAAAATGTAATTTGTTTTAAATCGAAACTTGCGAAAAAAAAAATATTGGGGGATATGGTGGATATGGTAGTTTTAATAAATGCGCCTTGATCCATGCAGCCAGGTCCGAAAAACCTGATTTTACGGACAACGGGCGACGGATGAAAGACCAACGGCCGACGACGAGGGACGTCTGCGTGACGACAGTAGCTCTGCTAAGCCAAACAGAACTTAAAAAAAAAAAGAAAACAAAAGTGAAAAAAAAAAAAAGAAAAAAGTTGAGAAAAAATTTAAGGTACTCCACGTATGATCTACTGGTACCCTTGTGTCCCACACCGCACGCTATTTCGCTCTACGACCACTCATTTCCTAGATATTTGTTATATTTCCTTTCCCATTGGCCATTGCACTAAATGTCAATCTTTTTGAAAAAAAAAATGAGATTGGAATTGCGAAATTCCCATATTAAGTAAATTTTATGAGAACTATCATGGAGAGGATGTAGAAAACGTTTGGTTCAACATTAATCAAAAACTGTGGGAAGGGTTGCGTTTTGAAATTGTCACTCCCATAGGATTACATATTAACGAATACTTCAATCCTTTAAAAAGTGAAATTTGAATCGCAAATTCACCGAAAGTCCGCAAAATAACCTTGAACGCCACAAGATCAGAGAAACCCAACATATGGCCTCATAGTAGCCACGAGTCCCAAATTTCGCCCTGTTTCGCTCTACCATAAGTACATTTCCAAGATATTTGCATTCTTTCATTTTCCCATTGACCCCAGTGTTAAATTTTAATCGTTAGCAAAAACTTAAATTTGAAATTTCAAAATTTTATAAGTATCTTTTATGACGATAAAAGGGAATCACATGGAATATGTAGAAAAGGATCAAAACTGTATGAGTAGAGAAAGTTTCACTCCCATAGGGTCTCATGTTAAACTAAAATTCCAAGCTTGTTTAAAACAATAGGTCCAGGGGCCTTGAGGTCTGGGGTAGCCTTTTGTAAGATGAAATCAACATAGCTTTATGGAAAATGGCAATGTCGCTGAGATAACTTAATCTTCAAATTGGAATATACTTTTAAAATTTGGCAGATGACCAGAAAAGTTAG
>JAAUYG010007048.1_pt1 | contig 12633 bp, 8 predicted proteins | sample 7278091 | NCBI WGS metagenome assembly JAAUYG01 (sample SAMN14350201, study PRJNA611818) | marine sediment metagenome | isolation source: surface marine sediment (0.6m) | place: French Polynesia: Moorea | collected 2018-08
AGTGGTGGGTGAAACTACATGGCAACAAGTGTCTTGCATTTCTAAGGTCACGGGTTTCCGAATTAGGTGTCAAGCCAATTACTATTAATGTATCTAACAATAAAAAGGCATACGGGTAAATTTGAGATCAACACAGATAGGGGAAATTGAAATATACATTGTTACATGTATCTGTTCGAAATACATACATGTATTTAAAAATAATGGTAGTTTACAGGCATTTTCATGCAGATTTAAATATAAACATTCTTCTTTGGTTTGATAAATTTATATTCCGTTGAAACATGTTCCTGTATAACATCTTCGTCGAAAATGTATTAAGTGGTTATGGGCATTAGGAAAAACATCTTTGGCGCCTATACTAAACAGACCTTACGCAAACGATTCTTGTAGGTTTAACATTAAAAGCACTCTTTCATTCAGACGGTACTCCGTGTCCGCCTGAGCGTATGCTGGTGGAGCGGGAAAAATGCAATGAACACCCCTGCCAAGTACATTACTGGAAAACCGGAAGTTGGAACGCTTGTCACGTGGAAGGCAGGAGATGTGGGAAAGGCACGCAGCGCAGAGAGGCCTTCTGCTTCCGGTCTCCAGACGAGAGAGCAAACCCAACTAGGTACGATACTAATAATATATAACAAAAATTGCTTCCGGTTGATGGACTTCCGGTTGATGGGCAGTGGTAGGGGGATAAAACGTATTATACCGGTAGTTGCATTTTTCTAAGGTGATAATTTAAAGCCTTTAACTCGCATTTTGTGTCTCCATTAGGCTTTTTTTTTGTTATTGTTATTTGGGTCTGTCGTGTCCATACTTGTAGGTGCGAAATGGCCGAAGTTCCCAATCAGCCTCGAAATTGTACCGTTCCTTGTCCACGTGACTGTGTTGTTAGCACCTTCACTGAGTGGTCGGACTGCCCGGTTACGTGTCGTAAAGGTATGTGCCAAAACCCGAATTACGGTGACAAATTATGCACGCAGACCAGGCATTAAAGAATATATGATTGAAATTAATTTCTCGACTCCATGAAGTAAAAGTTTTTGGCGACTCGTGGTGGGCGTGCCCATGTAGTGGCCACGTGCACCCTGCATACATGTGTACATATATATTGGTGGAGTCATGAAATAAACATGTATGCAATCATGTGTACATGTAGTAATGTACATGTGTTATGGATTGAAGATTACATGACGTTGTGTACGTGTAAGTTTTATAAATTTATGAATCGCGGTCTATGAGCTAATATCTGTATCCCCTCTCTCCCGGTAGATGGCACGGACGGTCCGCTCCAGATCCGTCGTCGCTACATATTGGAGTACCCGTCCGAGGACGGTCTGCAGTGTCCAGAGCTGATGGAGAGCCGGCCCTGCCAGAAGCTCCCTCTCTGTATGTCCTACCAGTGGCGGCTGTCTCACTGGAGTCAGTGTATGTTTGCCTCACCTTACGAGAAATGTGGATACGGATTCCGAGCCAGAGGTAACTTCATGGGACCTTTAGTTTTATTTTTGTTTACATTTGCAGACTGTGGGAATGCAGGCAACTCAATGTGTATTGCGCTGAAATTCAGTAAGAAGAAATTTATATTGTGTGGGCTTTGACTTATCACGAATAATATATGCAGATCTTCACTGCAGGTCTTTGCCTCACAGGATTTTAATCATTACAATTGGCCATTGTGCAACGAGAATATGGAGTATATAATGCGAAATAAAAGAAATATATTTTATGGTGTTATTAATTTATTTGAGTGGTCTTGCGGGTATCGCTAACAAGGAGCCCTTCTCTATTAGCGGAGCAGCGACACGCCGTGATACACATACATGTACATGTACAATTGTATGTATACATATACATGTATGTAGACTCGGATGATAACACCTTGATATTCCCACCCCAAATTTTTTTTGTTTGTGACTCCTGTAGAGGTTCGTTGTATCAACGACTTTGAAGAACTCCTGGCGGAAGAGATGTGCATCTCCCAGCTGGGTCTGATGCCTTCAATGACACAGCCCTGTCACGTACCATGCAGTGCCGAGCAGTGCACCTTCTCTGATTGGTCAGAATGGAGTGGGTGCGACCAGCGATGTGGAGGGAAGCGAGTCCGAACCAGAACCATGGAAGGTTAGTTTGGGGGTGCTTATTTTGCCTAACTACTGAGGCAGATATATTTGGCTAGGATTCAACGAAATGTGACTATGATCCAAACGTGCCTTCAGATCGGGCTTTCAAGAACCATCCACATTTTTTTTTCGTGGTATCCACAAACTGCTGCGTATGATAGATTCTGTTTCAAGCAGATGTTCATCAGTCCAAAATATGTACATTAATAAAGTATAATAGTGAAAAGGTACAGTTACAAAGTTACAAGTATGCATGTACAATGTACCTGCCTGTTTATCCGAAATAGCAGTTTCTTTAGTGGCTACACACGCAAAAGAAAGGTAGTACATGTACATGTCTTAACAAATGGTAACTAAAGTAATAAGTGAAAACAAATTAATTGCTCTTCGGTACTCCATTTCTATATAAAGTGTCCGTAATCAGAAAACTTTCACTGTGTCTGCGATCTAAGGTTGCTGTGTCTCAGAACATTTATGCAATTTACACTGTAGGTATCAACTTTTTGCCCAATGGAAAGGTCTGGAAGGGTTGCGGTTGCTACATGTAAGAATGGTGCTGGCGACCTGTTTTACCAATTACACGTACCTGTAGTACACATAGACTCGGTACGTGTAATGGGGGAACACAATAGAAGCAGATTTGTCATTGTCTTTCCTAGGGTCCACCAGTCGTATAAACGAGTGCTACGACCTAGATAGATATCCCCAGGAGAAGACCCTCCCCTGTGCCTGCCCTAGATACCTGGCTCGCCAGGTAGGAGACTGGTCCAGTTGCCTAATCGAGAGCATCGCCGAGTCCTCTGATAACTTCCCCTGGAACGACCCCTTTAACCACCAGATCGGACAGCTTCGGGCTGGCCACGGCTACTGCGGGGCGGGTCGGCGGACCCAGGCCATTGTCTGTCAAGGGGAAGCCTACAACGTCTCCTCGGGAGTCTGCGATGCTCCAGATTTTGCGGAGGAGATGTGCTTCAGTGTTTGTCCCATGGATTGCAGACTGAGTGAATGGACCGAGTGGTCGGTCTGCGAGTCGCATCAACGCTGCGGGCTAGGGGAGCAGACACGATCCAGATACCTGATGGAGTCCAGTCTGGATGGAGGAAGGGACTGCCCAGAGCTCAGGGAAGGAGAGGTAGGGTGGCCATTGAGAAACCAAGTACATATACTGTATTGTATATGTGTAACAATGGATGTCCATCCTGATACTCTAAATGTACAATCGAAGTTACAACTGTAGAAGCTCATTTGAGCTACGCGTTCTGGAACTGTTCGCTTTGGGGGTACTACGCAAAAGACTCTGGTGGCACAACTTTGTATTTTACCGCCCAGTTTAGTACTTGGTACACATTACTGTAAATGTTTGAGCAGTACTAAACATGACCATGGATCGAGTGATTTGAGTCTTAAAGAAAAAGTGTGTCCCCGTAAATTAGGGGCACACATGACACTGTGGGAAAGTGTCCTGAATTATTTAGTCAGTTCAACGTATTCATTACAGTAAAGGGATAAAGTGCATATACAATGTAGCTATCCTTAATTCACAGGTTACTCCTACTTGTCTATCTACATGTACATATTAACATTTAAAGGCAGTATACCATATTCAATGTCACTTATGTGTACTTATTTCTGCCAACCGTTTCCAGGAGTACCAGAGCCGGCCCTGTACGGTATCCTGTGACCAATATATCTGGATCACCGAAGAGTGGGGGATGTGTACAGTCTTTTCTGGGGTTCGACTGGAGAGACACAAGATGATGTCAGGCCAGGCGTGTGGGGCAGGACTGCAAACCAGGATCGTCAGGTATGTCTGGATAGAGAGGAGATGGGGACAAGTGCATAGAAACATCGCAGTTTGCCATTAGAACGGCCCAAACTATTTAAACTGAAAGTCTGATATCACTGTAGTTTTTGAACAAAATGTCATTCGACTCAGCTTGTCGGACTTTTTTTTTGTTTTTCGGGGGGGGGGGGGGATAGGCTCATTTCCCAGATTGAGCTTATAAGAAATGGGTATGAGATGCATACAACATGTACATGTAACTGATTCTAGCATGCACAAAACCCACACCATTATCACACTCCGTCGAACAATGGGTGTGGTCTAATCGATAGCCTTCATGCCAGGGGTAAATGGCACAAAGCACATGAGACTTCAGGTCGTACACGTTTACACCCGTATGATAATACTGTGCCTGTGTAATAAACTAGTGTATAATAAATACGTGGACGTGTTAATTCAGAACCATGATAAATAAACAGTGAAAAATCAAACAAAGGTACATATAGCTCGTGGCCGGTATGGCCGTAACTGTCGGGGTAAGGAATGTAACTTTTTCTACGTCTTACTTGCAGATGTATGCAGCTGCGGGAAGGACGCGAGCCAATAGAAAAGCCGGAATATATGTGTGACGCAACCATGCGCCCACACAAGGACAACAACTGTCACGTGCCATGTGTCGGCGACTGTGTCACAGCAGAATGGTCGTCATGGTCATCATGCCAACCGGTGGGTAATAGTGGTCGTAAATACACCAGGCATAACACGATATTACAACATATGGCTTATACCAATGTTCCGGGTCTCTTTATGACTCAAAAAAATTTTAAGTGATGTCACAGGCAAAATGTCTAAGGCAAGCCAAGAGTGCAAAAAAGATCCGACCATCTGCTCGTCTGGTGTGAGGCATGGTAAATCATACTTAAATTTCGTGAAGTTGAGATTTGTTCGTAAAAAAAGCTATTATCCGTCAATTTTGGTTATTTTTAACACAAGTCTGATGTCTCTCAGTACATGCACTTCTTCATGTTTTTGAAAGGGTAGTACACACTTAGTTTACCGGGAGGTTTAATTTGCCTTTTATGGTGTATACACAGAATTGTCACACTTTGCCTTTACTACATTTCGTCTTTCTCGCAGAACTGTCGCTACAACGGTACGCGCTTCAGAACTCGCGAAGTTCTGAGAAAGCCCGCCCCTGGCAGCGGATACGACTGCCCACATCTGTACGAGCTCGACACGTGCTCACCGGGATACAACTGCTTCGAGTACCGGTGGCATTACTCTAACTGGAGCCTGTGTGAGCTGGATGCCGGGGTGGAATGTGGGATCGGCATGAGACAGAGGTTCCGGGAATGTCGCAGGACGGATGGACACGCTGTTAAAGACTCGTACTGCGCTCAGGTACATGTACATATACGTTTTAGGGCACACATAGTCAGTTGCTATACAATCTTAAGCGAGTAAATTAAGTTCACTAAATGCCTTGGTAACCACCGACCTTTGATAATTCTGGAATTAACATTTTTAGTTTATATACCGAGCTGTGGTTGAAGGGCATCTAGAGAGAATCCGGCGTATCTGCACTATACGGACCGTTAATAAAGAATGCCCTGCTATTAAAACTACATGCCATTGTATGCCAATCAAAAATATATGCACATAGGTTTTAGTAAACATGGAGGCGCCCTTGTTTGCTGTACTACCACTCGCCTAGTAAGGTCATTCACAAGGTGGCCTGCCATCGTCCAGTCACCTCATGTGTCACAAGCACTTACATTGATCCTGTTTGTTAAGATTTGGGACTTGTATTAGAATCTCAAATTTCTTGAAAATGAACCATGTTATACATGTAGCTCACTATCGTGGTTGCCGCAGCAATTGCAATGTATCGCTGATGCTCTTATGCTTAAGATGTAACTGCAAGTGAATTTTCTTATCTATAGAGACCCAGAACAACAGAGTTGTAGGCTTTGCAGTGGTCCCTCTGTTAGTGGCTACTCTCATAAGAGGCCACCTACTGTAATGTGGCCCAAAATTTGAACATAAAATTTGAACAAAAATTTGAACATTGAAATTTGAATATAAACATGATTTGCATTCCCTCTCTCGAAAGGCCATCTCTCTGATGTGGCCGAAATGTCGTTGCAAAGGGAGTAGCGTTATTAGAGTGTTAGACTACTGTACTAAATTACTATTTCTAGATACGGCAGTATTCCCGGCGGGAGGTAGTACTGCGGGAGATGTGCGAGGTACCGTGTCCTGTGGACTGCGTGGTATCTGAATGGACAGAGTGGACGCCCTGCAGCGTTTCATGTGGACTGGGTAACTACATTTAATATTTTATCACCCACTGTGTCAATGTAAACGTCTGTAGTAATATAATTATTATATGCACTATATTAATAAAAGTATATTCGTTTGGCATACCGGTATTGACCATTGCTTGCAACCACATGGTGGCAGTGTGAGTATTGAATTCTAAATTCTAGCTCGTTGCGTAGATGAACATGTACATGTGTAGATGCACATGTAATGCTTTTTATGATATCGTTCTTACAAAATGTACAAGTAGAGGATTCACTGAAGGTAGACTGCTAATAAATATAGTGGACATTTTATTCATCCGTTACTTTTCTACTTCTCCATTCGATACTCAACAAATTCAGCCATACAACTAAAACATGACTCCTTCATGCGGCAGACAAGTTTTCGCGGTACAATTGCACCTTTTGTAACACCGGAAGGTCTTTTGTACATTTGGAGCGGTTTCTGTTTCCAACGGACTGATTCATGACCCCGATGTTTAAAGTAAAAAAATACTAAACATGGTAAATATGTATGGACGAAAATATGTTTGTATCCAAACCCATACAAGTTACCCACACATGCAACAGCTCACGCATTGTCTCACCTATGTATAACACGTACTGTACATGTACGTGTGCAAGGGGATTGTCTGCTTTGCAAATAATTGGGGGCTACAGTTGAGACTTCCAAACTTGTACCACTCGTTTCAGCTTACATGGATTTGGGTTGAACTTATAACGAACTACGTGCATACGTCGTGCGCATACTAAAACATGCACTATTCAAACAGTAAACGGATTTACTGCCACTTCCAGGCTATCAAAGTCGAACCCGGAATGTGTTACTGCAGCCTGAGCACAGAGGGCGCCACTGTCCAAAGGACCTGGCCCAGAAACGTCCGTGTCCCTATACAGAGTGTTTCCGGTGGCTGCTCTCTGACTGGTCCGAGTGTAAAATCGAGGTGAGGAACACAGCGTCAGTTGGAATTATAGCTGGAATTATACATGTTATTAATATTTAAATGCAATCACAATATTAAATTAACACAATAAAAATTTGTCATCAATCACAGGTAGACTAAATTCTGTATCATTTTCTGCAGGGTTCGAAAGGTTACACTCCTGTTTACCAGTGGGCCTAGTGTATATATGCAAAGGATCTTTGTCTTTCTTTGTCTTCTTGTCAGTGGTCATGTTGGTCAGTGGTCATGTTAAAGTGCCGATCAATTCACTGGATCATTTCCATGATCAAATCCAGACATCTTCCTGTGGCTACGGTACGCAGATCCGGAACCTGTCCTGTGTTCGCCATGATAACCTGGAAATGGACATCAGCATGTGCCCACAGGAGATGACACACCACTTCCAGCTGTCCCGGAGCTGTCTCATCGCTTGTCCCGGGGACTGTCAACTGTCTGAGTGGACAGAGTGGGGACCGTGTCACAGACCATGTTCCCAGCAGTCTCTGCCAGGTTAGTGGTGACAGACATCTGTCCTCAGCAAAACATATACACGTACAGGCAGCACACGTAAAGCCATCTGGGAACACTTTCTGCAAAAAATCTGAAGCGTAGAAACGAACTTCAGTTCACTAATCACCATATAACCATGCTTAAGATCTCTAGGGGAATTAAAATTTTCTGAGAAACTGACCCCAGGCGAATAGAGTAGAACCCCAAAATTATGGCGACCCATGGTCGAGATTGGTCTCAAGTCTGAGGAGGTCTTAATGCTGAAATAACATGGCACTGCTTGTAACATTTGTTCAGTAGCGTAGTACTAGGTAGTCTTACTTCTGGGGTACTCTTAAGGCGGAATTCTACTGTCCTTCAAGGATAGAAGGCTTAACACAGAAGAGTGATGGACACCGATGTCGAAGAATTGCCCAAACATTTGGTAATGGAGGTTACGAAAATAACCCATCTGGTTACATATAACCAAAATTCCACCATAGCTCGTGGGAGCTGTCAGCTATGAAAAGAAAGGTCATACATGTACATTGTAATTTTTCACATTGGAATACATTTGAATATGTTTAATATAACATGACATTCGTCCCTATTTATACCATTTGATATAATCAAGCTGTGCTGTCTCCAGGAACTCAGACCAGGAGCCGTGTAGTGCTAGCCCACCCGGCCCGGTCCGGGGAGCCGTGCCCGGGGAGGCTGTGGGAGAGCCGGGAGTGCAGCACAGGGACCTGTCCACAGTATCGTTGGAACCACACGTATTGGTTTGGCGAGAGGCGAAATGTGTGGTGTCAGAGGTCGGATGGCCTCAGAGTGTACGGTACGTTACATGTAGTTTGTAACATCTGGAAAGGCCCATGGAGCAGTGTAGACTTCTAAGGCATCACTGCGCGCATGATACCTGCTGGTCGCATTCTGGAAAAGGGCGGCTCAAACGCCCGTGATTATGTAGTGCGGCATCCAGTGAATTAACCCATCAAGCGCATAGATACACAAATACGGACATGCCATATACAATTCACTACATAAGTCACTCTGGTTGACGAATCTAGAGTTACATGTACTTTCGCAGTTTCGTCATTGATAAACCGTCGATATTTGCTGACATCATATCACACTTTGCAACTTAGTATATGCTTTGTTATTTTCAGGTGGCTGTCCAGAATCTAGCCGCCCCCCGAGTGAGAAAGTATGCAAGCCTCGCTGTAATATTCCGAACACGTACTGCCGGGACACGAACAAGTGTTCCTGTAGAACCAACCTAGCGCCTATATACCAGGACAACCAACTCATCTGGTGTGAGACAGTCATCCATCACCATAACACTTCCGGCGGAAGCGGTGACACGGATCACCGGATATTACCTAATAAGAGTAAGCGCGAAATAGGCATACACACAATGTACATGTATTGTACAAGTACTGTCAGACTTCTTGATCGATAACATTTGCAACTGCATCAATACTGGGAATAATGTACATCTAAAATTACATACTTGTAGCATGTAGCGAGCTAACGAACGGGATAATTCATTCTGCTCACAAAATACACCAAGAGTGAATAAGTTAAAACGCCCTTTATCCATAGATTTTAGATGATGAATACATCATGTACATGTAGTTTCTGTTATTAACATGTGTTCTACATGCATGAGTATGCACCACTGGTCGTAAAACGATAAACGTCTAGAATGCAGTCTTCCAGAAATTTCACTTGAAACATCTCGTATAATTTATAATGTAGTTAGTTCTGTCCTACAACTTGGCAGACATCGTGTCAAGATACAAGTGTAGTAACAAAAACTACCTTTATAATCTTCAAACAAATGCCCATGTTTCTTCTACAGGCACCGGTTCCAGCAACTTTTGGATGTACACAGTCATCGCTGCCGGCACTGCCTTTATAATATTCGTAGCTGTGGCTTTGTTTACCATCTTGTAAGTGCCATTACGCCTCATACGCCTGTCATGCCATTCATGTCTTTATGCGTGAACAAATTTAACGTTAACATCTGTAGCCACTGGTTTCAATAACTACATTTCAGGCATAAAATGTCAAAAATTTAGTTGTAGGTCCTGACTCATGCCCCAAAGTGCTTCTGTCGTGGTCTCTTGTCAGCGTCATGTCTTTGGTGCGTTTAATGTTTATTAAACCATTGCAAACCGCAACAATTCATGGATTAAGTTACATGTACATACACTGAAGCCCCAAGTTCTGCCAATGCGTTATATATAGGGCTTCCGGCACTATTTTAAAGAGGCAAATAGTGAATGACACAACAGGTAACATGAATGCACTACTGCATATACATCGCAGTTTGTACACATATTATATTGAGTGGTAAACTGGAAACCCAACTAAACGCCACATTGTACATACATGTACATGTATATTGCACTAATGTCGTCTTTCTTTTCTTCAGCAAGCACTCCCAGAAACGTGCTGCTAGGCAACAAGCGGCACGTGATATATCAGACGAGAACTCGGTCAAGTGTTCCAAACACGACCCGAGTAGCGAGAATCTGGCCAATCATATGATGACTAGGATTCCCATGGACAGCCTGTCAGATATCACCGTGCCTCGTATAACCCGACTGGATATCACGGATATCTCATCGTGATAGACAGGGATGTGTGGATGCAGCTATAAGTGCTTTGTCTGTCCTGAACGCCAGTGCGTGTTTGTGTTTACATATGACCAACTTGTATACTATTTTTGTGTGCCTGTAATTTTTCCCATCTGTGATGGACACATACTGGGAATTGGAATGTAACTGTTGTGTGAGGTGTGAAAGTTAATGCCCTTTCATATTTCTCTCCGGTTGAGATTGATTTTCTAGTCACGCGTCTGTATAAACAACGTGTTTTGTAAAATTCCAAGGTCAAGTAAAGCTGCTATATGGGAACATTAGTTACACTTTACAGGCTTGATGGCAGTCGTGTTTGTGCATCTGTTGTACGCACAAGCGCTATTGTACATGTATTTGTAGTCTGCTATATGTGAGTCCTTTAAACCCACGAAAGCCTTCACTTGGTAGTAACTGTTATACATAATTGACAGTTTGAGCTTCCCTAGAAAGATGTGCACCTCTTGGAGACTAGCTACATGTACGTAAGGTACACTGGCTGTCCACAGGACTGTTCATGCTGTTGACGGGTAAAAACAAAGTGTCATTTACAAAGAACACAGCAGATGTCTCCGTTGAACTGCTATTACAATTTGAAAGTGTAGCTGGCTGTTGTTGAATGACTGGTGCTTCTTCAGTCTAGTGCCAATGATTCTGCAGTGTTGTGCTTCAGCGGGACAGAAACACCTTTAACCATTTTACAGATTGAATTGAATAACGTACATACGTATCCAGCTTCGCATGCTTATTTGGTATAACCAGAACCAAAGAAATTGACAAATGGGGCTGCCAGAGTTTTGGTAAAAACACTCATAGCCTGTACAATGTATGTTATGGTTGACAGTGAAACTTTACACTTGTTAACAAGAGGTCAGTGGACCTTGACACTAAGCTAATGTACATGTAACAGCCTACTCAACAGTACTTAAACAATTTTTGTTGTGCTTTCAAGTTCAAAGGTGATTGGAAAGTTATCCACAGTAAATTACATGTGCAAGCAAATATTCAGAGGCACAGGGGCCTTGGCTACCTACTTGGCTACTTGCCAGATAATACTAAGTTAGGTTTATGCCTCATAGTTGTGCAGCTGAGGGGACAAATCTTAATTTTGACATTTGACTGTGAAAATGACATTCCATGTGCCATGCGACCTATATACTGCCACACTGTAGTAACAGAGGTGTGTTCAGAGATGTGTTATTAGGATTCTTGAGTCCGAGCTTTCAGTTTGTTTCATTGTACGGTCAGTCTCTAACAAGTTAGGGACTACTTTGTCTTTCAGATCAGTGTACGCTGTGGCTCCAAGATATCATTAAACACCACGAGGTCAAAAGTGCCTCATAGATGCGTTATTAGTGTCACCAGAGTCAAATATTCCCTTTCACCTGACACAAGATGGCCTGTCACTTTTCAAGCTACGGGCTCAAGCTACGGTGTCAAGTGTACCTAATTACTCCAAATGACCTTGAATATTACAAGCTCAAACATATTCCATATTTGTCCTACTAGTGTCATTGGGTCCCAAATGTAAGTCCAATTCAAATTCAAAGATGATGGGAAGGAGTATCGTATTGAAATTTTTACTGCCATGTGGTCACTTGCTAATGAAAACGAAACAAAAATAAATAAACAAGTAAATAAAATGAAAATGCAAAATACGCGAAAGCAGTTTCAGAGTAAATTTGAACCACATACAAATGATGGACTGCCAACTGAAAGTGGCGCCATCGCACTAGCTGAGCTAGGCTCCTGGGTGAGCTACATGTATACTGGGTAGATCATAACTGATAATATCTGCTATATTAGCAGCCTGAGGTGGCCAATGCTCAGCTCATTGTCTGGAGCAATGGCTAAAATTTATAAGAATAATATTTGCAGATGTAAGGTATGGTTGTGCGAGTGCGAACCATAAATTACTATATATATATATAGCATTATCATGCATGTAGTTACAAGATATCATGCGTTGTGTATATTATGTACTTTTTCTATATGTCTTATGCAGCCAAGAATATAATTTTTTACCAATCAACTCTTTGCGTTCTTTTGTCAGGTAGATATTTTAAACACCGCTCCCTCCTTGAACTGACGAAGACGGTCATTGAAGCATTAAATATAATACCCAGGAAACATTACCGGGTGCCATGAGCCGTTTACAGTGATTTTTTTTTTCTTTTTTTTTTTTGGGGGGGGGTCATTTTGTGTAGTATGAACTTGGAAAACAGTTGTAACAAGAGCCCCACGCGCCTTCATTATACAGTGAAACCTGTCCTTAAGACAACCTGAGAAATAGGGACAACCTGGGAACTAAGGACAGTCACTCCAGTC
>JAAUYG010156004.1_pt1 | contig 12633 bp, 12 predicted proteins | sample 7278091 | NCBI WGS metagenome assembly JAAUYG01 (sample SAMN14350201, study PRJNA611818) | marine sediment metagenome | isolation source: surface marine sediment (0.6m) | place: French Polynesia: Moorea | collected 2018-08
CGCCCTAACAAACGTCACCTATGTGAAGCCCTCGTCCGGACAACCAAGCAGCGCGATGGCGGCGTTACGCGGCGGTCCTCGTCACTGCGGCGTACACAGCGTACGCCTCATTCCTCAAACCTTGCAAGCCTTGCTCTCGCACTTTTTACGCATCCGTTTAGAAGTTTGTTGAAAGACCTCTCACCGATGGCCCAACAGGCCGTTTAACCACCCGGATAGCTGAGTTGCGCCACGATCCTCGTCACCGCAGCGCAGGTGCTTGCGCCTTATTCCTCAGGGTTCAAAAGCCGTAGATTTTGGTTCCGGGCAAAGCCGCAGCGATTTGGCGCCTGCAGGCGTAGCCTTGCTACGTCGAGGACCGGCGGGGAGTGAGAACGCCGCCCGGGGCCAAAAGATGCCGGGCGAATAACGCGCCTGAAGCCGTAGATTTTGGTTCCGGGCAAGGCCGCAGCGATTTGGCGCCCGCAAGCGTAGTCAATCTACGCTGAGGACCGACAAAGAGCGAGAACGCCGCCCGGGGCCAAAAGATGCGGCTTCAGGCGCGTTATTTTTAGTAGAGGCAGATAAACAGCTTCCCCATCGGCGTCAATTCGCCCGGTGCGGCCGGACTTTCAGTCGTCGCCGGTGCAGCCGGCGGGTTGCCCTGGATGAAATTGACCATTTCCCAGGCCACCCGGTCTTCGCTGACGCCGTTGAGGGTTTCGGGACCAGGGGGCAGCGCGCCCCAGGATTCGAAATCCACCTGGGTGGGGTAGACCCGGCCGCGCACGGTCGGAGCGCCGGAGAGGGCCGAGGCGATCATGGTCTCCGGGTAGGGGTCGCCGGTAAAGGGGTCGTCGTTGCCCCCAGACAGCACCAGGGTGGGCACATTGACATCGAAGAGATCCATACCCATGAGCCCTTCCGGGCAGAGATGCAACAGGGTCCGCTGTTCCGGGCACTGGGTGATGCCGCCCGCAATGATCAGGCCGTCCACCTCGTGGCCCAGACGGATGGCGGCATTGGTGGCCGAAAAGGCCCCCATACGGATACCGGCCAGCCAGACCGGGATGTTCTCCCGGGAGCGCACCCAGGCCACGATTTCGCTCACGTCACGGGCGTGGTCGGCGCTGAGCCGGAAGATCCCGCTGCCGTGCCAGCCGTTGAGACCCAGGTGGGAGCTGTGATCGAAAGGCGTGTCCGGCAGGATGATCATGATGTTCTGTGCCAGCAGGCTGGTAATCAGATTGCTGGGGATGTCCCTGTCGCGGCCGATGGCGGGCTGGTTGAAGACGTGGGTCAGTTCCAGACGGCCGCTGCCGTCCGGGAACAGGACGACGGCCGCCGCCGGGTCGTCCGGCCGGACGACCAGCAGCCGGTTGCGGATGCCGTCCCGGGTCTCGATCTGGATCAAGCGGGGGGTTGCCATGGCCGGCGTCGACAATGCGGCGATCAGACCGCAAATAAACGCAATCAACAAACCCAGGTGAACGATTTGGCGTTGCATGGCATTCTCCCGTCCAGGTTGTGGGACCGACCGATCGATGGGCATATAATAGGCACTGACGGCGTAGGCTGTCCAATGAAAAATTGCATCCTCCGGCCCCGGCGCCAGCCTGTGCGGATTCCTATGGGGCGCGGGCGCCAGATTGCGATTGACCTGAAACCGTGGCTTTTTTATAGTGGCTGACAAGCTGCCGCCAAGGCCTGCACTTTGCGCCGGCAGGGCAGTTCCCTGAATCGCAGTCACTTCCATAGACAAGTCCCTGGTGTCAACCGCCGTTTAAGCCGGCTGCGGAGGCATGCCGTGAGGACCCATAAAATCAAGTTGCCCTTGTGAGGCCCGCGCCGATTCCACCGCGATCGACACGGGCTTTAGTTTGGCACCATCCGTCAACCCTTAGGCGGAAGCGGTCGCCGCGTCTGCGGCGTGACCCGCCGATACCGCCCAACCAGCCTGGAGGAGGCGATGCAATACGTCATCATCGGTAACGGCATTGCCGGGGTGAATGCCGCCGAGGCGATTCGCAGAATGGACCCGAACGGCCGCATCGTGATGATCGGCGATGAAGCCTTTCCGCCCTATTGCCGCCCCATGATCAGCATGGTGCTCGAAGGCAGCGTTCCCCTAGCCAAACTGCCCATCCGGCAGGCCTCTTTCTACGACGACTGTAAAATCGAGCCCATCCTTGGAAACCGCGTGACGGAACTGGACGTGGATGCCGGCCGCGTGGATGTGAACGGAAAGCACGTGGCCTACGATAAACTCCTGATCGCCAGCGGCGCCGATCCACGGCCCATTCGGGCGGAGGGGCTCGAGCTGGGCAATATTGTTTACATGCGCACCGAAGCCCATGTGCGCCGGATGCTGGACGCCCTGGACGGGGGTGCCCGGCGGGCCCTGGTGCTGGGGGGCGGGCTGGTGGGGTTCAAGGCAGCCTATGGCCTGATGTGCCGGGGGCTGGCCGTGACCATGCTCATCCGATCGGGCTATCCGTTGTCCATGCAGGTGGATGCGTTTGCCGGCGGGATGATCCTGGATACGCTGACGGCCCATGGTCTGGACGTACGCGTCGACATTGCGGCGGAGGGCTTCGAGGGTACGGATACCGTAAAGGCGGCCCGGCTTTCGGACGGCAGCCGGCTGGATTGCGACCTGGTGGTGATTGGCAAGGGAGTATTGCCCTCCCTGGACTTCGTGCCCCGCGACCGGATCGAGGTGGATCTGGGGCTCGTGGTGGACCCTTTTCTGCAGACCAGCGCACCCAATGTCTATGCCGCCGGAGATGCGGCCGAATCCATCGACGTGGCTCGCCAAACCCGCTGGGTGAATGCCATCTGGCCGGAAGCCGCCGCTCAGGGGAAGGTGGCCGGGATCAACATGGCCGGGCGAACGGTGCCCTACGAGCGCAGCCTGAGCCGCAATGTCATCCGCATCTTCGATCTGGACGTGATGACCGCCGGGGTCGTCGACCCCCAGGTGATCACGGGGGCGGAGGTGATCACCCGTTTCGATCCGGCGACCCGGCACTACCGCCAACTGGTTTTTCAAGAGGATCGCCTGGTGGGCATGACGCTCGTAAACGCCATCGAGCAGGGCGGGGTGCTCATGGCGCTCATCCAGAACCGCATCCCGGTGGCGGGTCGCCGCGAGCGCTTGCTGGCGCCCGGTTTCAACTACCGTGCGCTGGCCTGATCATGTGGCGCGGGCCTGGCAATTGACGCCCGCGCCTGGCCACCGGATTCATGAATTCTGGCCCTGGCCGTTTTAAGCAAGGTTTCAGGTGTCAGTGTTCATGTTTCGGGTGTCAGGTGTCAGCAGTTCCTGACACCTTGAAATCTCTACCCCATGGTAGAAAAGGATATCCCGGCCCTCTCCTTACGGCCGCCGGGAACCAACGCTTTACGCAAACTGCCGAAAGGAGGCGTTATGAAACAAGTCGTGGTGCATCCGGAGCGCTGCGTGGGATGCATGCAGTGCCAGGTGGCCTGCGCCGTGGCGCATTCGGAGGCCAAACAGCTGGTGCCGGCGCAATTCGAATCACCCCGGCCGCGGCCGCGCATTCACGTCGGGGCCGGCCCGTACAACGAGGGTTTTCCCAATCGCTGCCGTCATTGCGACCCGGCCCCCTGCCTGCTGGCCTGCCTCCCCGGGGCGATCACGCGCGTCGCGGAAACGGCCACCGTGATGATCAACGTAGACACCTGCATCAACTGCGCTTCCTGCGCCATGGCCTGTCCTTTCGGCGTGATCCGCTACCATGAGGATCGCAGCGCCCAGGCCGGGAAGACCGTGGCCGTCAAGTGCGACAACTGTCTGGCCCGTCAGCGCGAAGACGGGATCCCGGCCTGTGTGGAAGCCTGTCTGTCGGCCGCCCTCACCTTCGAGACCCTGGATGCCGCCTACAAACGCCAGACGGATGCCGTGGCCCGTTCGGTTTCAGCCGTGGCCGCGGCCGAAGCGCTGGCCCCGGGATGGGCGCTCTTGAATGCGCATAAAAAGGCCCGGCTCGAACTGCTAACGTCCCCGGCGCCGTCCGACGAAAAACGGGCGGCCGGCAACGCACGGGAGGATACCCATGTACGACACGATTAAAGACAAAACTTTGCCCCAAGACGGCCAGTTGCTGCTCAAAAAGGCGGAAGCCGACGGGGTCGAGACCGTATGGGCGCGCCACCAGGCCCAGCAGCCCCAGTGCGGCTACTGCGAAATGGGCGCCAGCTGCCGGATCTGCATCATGGGCCCTTGCCGGGTGGACCCCTTTGGCCAAGGCCCCCAGCAGGGGGTCTGCGGGGCGGATGCCGACATCATCGTGGCCCGCAACCTCGGGCGTATGATCGCCGCCGGGGCTGCGTCCCACTCGGACCATGGCCGCGATCTGGTGGAAGTCCTGGCCGGCGTGGCCGACGGCACCGCTCTGGGCTATACGATTCGCGATGAGGACAAGTTGCGCCGGCTGGCCGCGGAATACGGCGTGGCCGTGGACGGCCGGGAGGCCCTGGCCATTGCCGGCGACCTGGCGGATGCCATGCAGGAGGACTACGGCACCCGCAAAAAAGGTCTGGCACTCCTGGCGCGCGCGCCGGAGGCCCGGCGTGCGTTATGGCAGAAGCTGGGCATCACGCCAAGGGGGATCGACCGGGAAACCTCCGAGATGATGCACCGCACCCACATGGGGGTGGACAACGACTGGCAGAGCATCCTGCTGCACGCCCTGCGCAACGCCCTTTCGGACGGCTGGGGCGGCTCCATGATTGCCACCGAGGTATCGGACATCCTCTACGGCACGCCCACGCCGCGACCCACGGCGGTCAATGCCGGCGTGCTCAAGAAAGACCAGGTCAATATCATCGTGCACGGCCACAACCCGGTGGTCTCGGAAATGATCCTGCAGGCCTGCCTGTCCGACGAGATGACCGCCCTGGCCCAAGCGAAGGGCGCTGCCGGCATCAACCTGGCCGGCGTCTGCTGCACCGGCAACGAGCTTCTCATGCGCCACGGCGTTCCCATGGCCGGCAACCACCTCATGACCGAACTGATTCTCTCCACCGGAGCGGTGGACATGATGATCGTCGACTATCAGTGCATCATGCCCTCGCTGGGCACGGTGGCGTCCTGCTACCACACGAAGATGGTCAGCACATCGGACAAAGCCCGTTTTCCCCATATGGACCACCACGAGTTCCACCCCGACAACGCGGCCGAGAAAGCCAGGGAGGTCGTGCGGGAAGCCGTGGAGAACTACCTCCGCCGCGGCGAGGTCTACATCCCGGTCGAGCCGGTGGATTCGCTGGGGGGCTTTTCGGTGGAAGCCGTGGTCGGCGCCCTGGGGGGCACGCCCGAGCCCCTGTTGGAGGCCATCAAGGCCGGCAAGATCCGCGGTGCCGTAGGCATCGTGGGCTGCAACAACCCCAAGATCAAGCAGGATTACGGCCACGTCACCCTGACCCGGCGACTGATCGAAAACGACATCCTGGTTGTGGATACGGGCTGCGTGGCGGTGGCCAACGCCAAGGCCGGGTTCAAGCTGGCCGACGCCATCGCCATGGCCGGCCCCGGCTTGAAAGAGATCTGCGGCGCGCTGGGGGTACCGCCGGTGCTGCATTTCGGCAGCTGTGTCGACAACGTGCGCATCCTGGTGCTACTCTCGGCCCTGGCCGATGCCTTGGGGTGTGACATCAGCGACCTGCCTGTGGCCGGTTCGGCCCCCGAGTGGTACTCGGAGAAGGCCGCGGCTATCGGCTGCTATTTCGTGGCTTCGGGGGTCTACACCGTGCTGGGCCCCATGCCCCCGGTCACCGGCAGCATGAACATCGTCAAGCTCTTGACCGAGGGGCTGGAGGACGTGGTGGGCGCTACCTTTGCGGTGGAACCCGACCCCGAGAAGGCTGCCCTACTCATCCGCCGCCGGATCGAAGACAAGCGCCGGGCATTGGGGCTGCCGGCTGCATCGGTTTAGCGCCGGTCGACCCGGTTCAGCGTCAGCACCAAAAAACGCGGGCGATGCCACCTGGCATCGCCCGCGTCTCAGGAAGCGGTCTTGATCATGCAAGCCCGATCATCCGATCGGCGCGGGCTTGCAGAGATGCTCGCTTTCCATGGCCACCCGTCCGCATCCATCGCAAACGTACTTCATGGCGGTCAGTTTTCCTTTGCACATGTGGGCATTGTTAACTTCGGGGCTGCCGCAGAAAGAACAATTCTGTTTATCGCCGCAAGGGCTGCAGAGATGGCCGGGGGCGTTGGCCACCGCGCCGCAATTTTTACATGTATAAGCCATGGTAATCTCCTTTCATCGGCACCGCCCGGATGGCAACGATCGATATGGCTCACGAGCGGTTGAAACAGTCACTGCGATGTTTATATGATGGATAATTATCGGGTATTGATTGTCAAATGCACGCAAGGATTGATTATTCCGCGCCGTTCGTATAGGTTGCCCCAATAAGATCGGTGCCTTGCAAACCTTTTCGTTTCGAAGCGCTTGGCGGACAGCGGCCCCGACAATTCGGACGGTAAATACGCAAGAGGCCTGCCCGAATCAGGCTGATCGGCAGGCGCCAGCCGCATCCGCCGCCTGGAGATCGGGCCGCACGGAGAAAACACGCAATGAAAATCGAGACCTTCGAGGAACAGGGAGTATTCTGCTTCAAAATAGAGGGGCGTCTGGATGCTGTCACCTCAGAGACGGCCGAACAGCAGATTCTGGATCAGGTGCGCTCCGCCCAAGGGCCTTTTCTTTTCGATATCGCCGCGATGGAGTACATCAGCAGTGCGGGTCTGCGTGTGCTCCTGGCCACGGCCAAACAAATCAAGCGCAACGAGCAGCGTTTCGCTCTCTGCGCCCCCAACCCCAATGTCCGCAATATCTTCGAGATTAGCGGCTTCGCCTCCTTTTTTCCGATCACGGACACGTTCGAGGACGGCCTGAAACAACTATCCGGATAAAGCCGCAAAGCGGCTTATCCGGATAGGCGAAACGGCGTCGTCGGCTATTCGGCGATCTTCTTCTGACGATTCTGAAACCATATGTTGCGGATGGCCACGTAAGGATCCAGGGCCATCCCCTTGAGTCGATCGTACTCCCCGATCTGAAATGACGTCTCGTTGAATTTTTCGTAAGCGCGGATGGCAATTTTAGTTGCGGTGGTCCTGTGAGGTTCCCCGTCAATATAGGAGACGGGATGCAAATAACCGTCGGCGTAGAGGCCGATGCCATCCCGCAACGACGACGGCCCGAGAAAGGGCAGGGTCAGGAAAAACCCTTCGTTAAAGCCCCAGTATCCAAGCGTCTGCCCGAAATCCTCGTCCTTGGGGGGGCCGTAATCCTCGAGGGCCGGGTCGCCGAAACCCAGGACGCCCGCCGTGGTGTTGATCAGAAAGCGGGCGCCCTCGTTGCCGGCATCATCCCATTTGCCCTGCAGCAGGCAGTTCACCAGCCGGACGGGCGTGGTCAGGTTTGAAAAGAAATTGCGCACACCCTGACGAGCGACTTCAGGAACGACCTTCCCGTAGCCTTTGGCCAGCGGCTCCCATAGATAGATAAAAAACTTGTCGTTGAACTGGAAGAAAATCCAGTTCAGCCCCATCAGGGGGTCCGGGATTTCATCGGCCACGCCATCGTCGTCCTCCCATTCGTCGGCCCATTCATCCTCGGCGGAATCGTTGGCATTCTGGGCCCATAGATCCCGGGCCCAATCAGGGGATTGATCCCGCTGGTAACGTTCACTGTCGGCGACCCGGTATGACTTGACCGGCCCCTCGCCACCCCAGCTTTCGAAATGTTCGTTGTCCGAGGCCCGCTTCGCTCGGGAATACAGGTTGTCATAATCGGATGATCCGGCGGCAAGCGCCGTGCCGGCTAACCCGACCATTCCAACGATAATAATGAGCAGACCGATCTTTCGCATTGGATCAACCCCTTTTGTGTCTGTGCCCCGTGCGTTTTTCCTGCCGGCGGCTAAGCCTGTTCGGTTGGCGTGGCCGTGCGGACGGCCGCGGGCCCCAAGTTATTCGCCGACGTCGCCGAAAGCGTACTTGCTGATCAAATCGGCTAGATCGACGGGCGATTCAGTTTCGATGATGGTATCGCCGTCGGCAAGCAGGTCGCCGCCGCCGCCGGGATCGATGTTGACGTATTTGTCGCCGATCAGACCGGCGGTTTTGATCGAGGCGATGGCGTCGTCGAAGACCTCGATACTTCTATCCAACTCAAGGGTTACAACGGCCTGGAGCTTTTCCTGATCCATTCGGAAAGCGGCCACCCGCCCAATCTCCAAGCCCAGCATTTCGACGGAGTTGCCCACCCGCAGACCGGAAACCGTGCTGAAAGGGGCGTAGTAGGTCTTGGTGTTGTCGCCCACCAGAGAGATGTTGCCGAGTTTCACGGCCATAAAGCTGATGGCCACCAGGCCCAGAACCACGAAAATGCCCACGATGGTTTCGTTGGAGTATTTTTTCATCACTTGACCTTTCTGAATACCGAAGCGCTTGGCATGGGTTACAGTAAAAACGAGGTGACGATATAATCGGCTATCAGGATGGAGACGCAGGACAGCACCACGGCCGATGTGGTCGATAGACTGACGCTGCGCGCGCCGTAGCTGTCCGTGCGCATGTGGGTGAAATACCCCTGATAGCAGCAGATGGTGGAGACGATCACAGCGAAAACGAGGGCCTTGATGAATCCCCCATTGACGTCCTCCAGCGTAACGCTGCTGACGACGCGGTAGAAATACGATCCGGAATTGACGCCCATGATCACGCAGCCGCTGACCCAGCCGCCCAGGATGCCGATCAGATCGAACAAGGCGGTCAGAATCGGGAAGCTGATGATCGAGGCGGCCACCTTGGGGCTGATCAGATAGCCCACCGGATCGATGCGCATCGTGTACAGGGCGTCAATCTGCTCGGAATTTCGCTGGATGCCGATCTCGGCCGTCATGGATGACCCCGCCCGGGCCGTGATCATGATGGCGGTCAGCACCGGCCCCAGCTCGCGGATGATCGAAAGGGCCACCGCCGAGCCCAGCACCCCGACGGACCCGTATTGGACCAGCGTATAGTAGAGCTGCAGCCCCATGACCATCCCGGTGAAAAAACCGACGAGGGCCACGATGTTGACGGTTTTGACGCCGATCATGTTGATCTGCTGAATAATGGCCACCGGCTGCTTGCGGCCGAAGATGAGGACGAGGGCTTTGAGCAGAAAAATCATGGCGGCGCCCAGATTGTTGACAATGCCCATGACCCGTTGCCCGAAGGGTTCGAAAATCCGACTGAGTGCTGGCGGGGGTGGCGGTCCCGGCAGGCCTTGTTCCTGGGTGATCGGTTGGGCCATAAACGATTTCCTTTCGATCCTTGCGTTGCCTTCTGCGAATCGGGCAATCCTGCCCCGTTCAGACCACTTCCTGCTGGCGCTGGAACCAAATCCGCAGGATGTTGCGGTCGTCTTTGCGCTGGTATTCCATCATGTCCCGCATCTTGCGGACCACGTTGATGCCCAGGCCCCCGATGCCCCTGTCCATCAGGGGCTGGGCCGTGTCGGCCTTCTGGACGGTCAGCGGATTGAAGGGCGTCCCGCTGTCGATGAATTTCATCGCGATCATGCTCTCGTCGACTTCGACCTTGAACTCGATCGCATGCGTCCCGCCGCCCTCGTAAGCATAAGAGAGAATATTGACCAGGATCTCCTCGAGGGTCAGCTCGAGGGCATAAAGCGTGGCCGAGGGCATTTGGTAGGGCCGCAGAAAAACCTGCAGCATCTGGGTCAGAACGCTCAGTTCTTCGAGTTTGTTTTCCAATACGACGGCCATTTTACGACTCATGGCGATCCCTTCGGTTGTGGTGGTTCGTTTGCTTCGGCGCCGGCCGTGACCGGCGTCATCGTTATTTGATGCTGAATTCGAGAAAGGTCGCCTCCCGCGATTCCGCGCTGGCCAGGACCTCGTCGATGCCGGCGTCCATCGGGGCTTCAGCGAAGCCGGCGCTCACGTTGAGGGTCTGCACCGCTTCGCTGATGCCGTTCAAGATGCTCTCGGCTTTGAGCTTCTGGGCCAGACCGAAACAAAACCGGCGGCTGTCATCCTCGCCGGCGTTGTGCAACACCACCATGAGCTGGTTGAGGCCGTGCCGCGAGCAGGAGTCTCCCTCGCGCAGATACGGTTTGACGTCGCAGGAAAAATTTTTAAGAATGGTCTGCCCCTGAACATGCCCCAGTTCGGCGTTGATCTCCTCCATCCCCTCCAGGGTCAGGACGACGATCGAAAAGGCCTTCTGGCCTTCCTTCATCTTTTCCATGGCCTGATTGTAATGCTGCTTGCCCTGGGTGACGGTGTCCATCCCGGTGAGTTCATCCTGGGGACTCTGCAGCCCGGTGATGAACTCATGGATCATCGGATCCTCGGTGTTCTGGATGTTCTCCGGCGGTCCCTGAAAAATGATTTCACCCTGGTCCAGCATGGCCAGCTGCTGGGTGATCAGGAAGACATCCGGGATTTCGTGACTGATCATCATGACGGTGAACCCGAACTTGCTCTGGTACTCCGAGATCATGCTGTGGACCGCATTTTTGCGGATCGGGTCGAGGCCGGTGGTGGGCTCGTCAAAGAGGATGATCTCCGGGTTGGTCACCAGGGCCCGGGCCATGGCCACCCGTTTCTGCATGCCGCCGGAGAGCTCCGAGGGGTATTTGTGATCGATGCCTTCCAGATCGAGCTGACGCAGGCGTTCGTGGGCACGCTTGCGAATTTCCTCCTTGGGCAGGTTGGTCCCCTGCTCCAGGGGCAGGGCCACGTTTTCGAAGATCGTCATCGAGTCGAAGAGGGCCATGTTCTGGAACATGTAGCTGAACTTGCCGCGCCAATCCCAAAGCTCGGCCCGGGTCATGGCGGACATGGGCTTGCCGTCGCAGATGATGTCGCCGCTGTCCGGCGTCAGCAGGCCGATGACATGCTTGAAAAATACGCTTTTGCCGGTTCCGCTCTTGCCGATGATCGTGGTGATTTCGCCCTTGGGAATCTTGAGGTTGGTCCCGCGTAAAATATGGCTCGCACCAAAGGATTTATGAACGTCGCGGAACTCGATGAGGGCTTGTGTCATGACCCCTCCCTGACAAAGGTTGGCAAACCGGACCGCCGGCCGGACCGGACGATGCTAAAGGTGGGTTAAACGCTCTGATTGTTAAATTGCGGTTAGATGCTGCGTTCTGGGCCGGCATCGTTCGCCAGCAACGACAAATCTGAGCGCTTTTTCTATAACTTTCAAAGCTTTCCCGTGAATCCCCCTACTATTACTGGTATTGGCAATAGGGTCAAGGGGGAATTGAGCGGTGCCCGCTGCCGGCGGGAATACAGGAAAAGGACTGGTGCCGAGAAAAAAAATGCTTATGCTCATCGTTCCGCAGTTGATTTTGAAGCATTTATCTGCCGTCCGCCCCATTCGACCCACAGGGCCCGGGGCGACAGAATCGATCACTATGGGGAGGCAGTCAGCATGGCATTGGTCACCATTTCGCACAATCTCGGCAGCCGGGGAGCCGATATCGCCCGGCTGACAGCCGCAGGCCTGGACGTGCCCCTGTACGACGATCGCCAGATGCAGGCGATTGCTCTGGCATCGGGTATCCACCCGGACGACCTGGGCGGCCTCGATGAAAAGGCCCCGGGGTTTTTCGATCGGGTCCTCAGCCGTCGGCCCGACGTCTATCTGGATTATATGGAGTCCGTGGTCTATGAAATGGCCCGCCGCGGTTCCGGCGTGATCGTCGGTCATGGCAGCCAGATGCTCCTTCGCGATTTCGACTGTGCGCTTCACGTGCGGGTGCATGCCCGCGAAACGTTGAGGGCCGAACGCATCGCGCAAGCACAGGGGATCGGCAAGGCCGACGCCCGCAAACTGATTGCCAAGGCCGATGCGCGCCAGCAGGGCTTTTTCAATTTCGCTTTCCAGAAACGCTGGGACGACGCAGCCCTCTACGATCTGGTGGTCAACACGGGAAAACTGGCGGATGCGGCGGCGGCGGCCGTCATCGCGGCGGCCGCCAACGACCAATATGTCAGCGAATGCAGTCTGACGGCCCTTGAATCCATGGAGCGCCTCGCCCTGGTCAAACGGATCGAAGCCGAACTGCTTAAACACGAAATCGACCTGCAGTTTCTGACCATTGATATCCGGGATGAGGCCCGGGCCGATATCAGCGGGCTGGTTTTCGCGCCTGAAACGGTGGGGGCCATAGCGGAAATCGTCAGGCATGTGCCGGGTGTCCGCCACGTGGATTCGCGGGTGGCTCTCATGCCCCCCGGGGTCTGACGCCGATGCGAACGCGCGCCCCCGATCGACTGAAAGGCAGGAGGTAAAGCCATGCGATGCGACGCTTCCGTGACGCGCTGGGCAAGACGTGAAACGCCCCGCGCCGAAAAATTGAACGCGCTGCTGGCAGGTGAAGGTCTGCGTGCCCACCGCTGGTCGAACCGCCCCGGGGATCGCTATCCGGCGCATACCCACGCCTTCCACAAAGTTATTTACGTGGTCGCCGGATCGATCACATTCCGGCTCCCGAACTGCGGTGAAAACGTCCAGCTCGAGGCCGGTGACCGCCTGGATCTGCCGGCCGGCGTACGCCACGACGCCGAAGTGGGGGGGGAGGGGGTGAC
>JAAUYG010134595.1_pt1 | contig 12625 bp, 8 predicted proteins | sample 7278091 | NCBI WGS metagenome assembly JAAUYG01 (sample SAMN14350201, study PRJNA611818) | marine sediment metagenome | isolation source: surface marine sediment (0.6m) | place: French Polynesia: Moorea | collected 2018-08
ATTTCCTATGAGTTTCCAGTGGTCCGCAGCCCTCGCTGCCATGGTGCCGACGGCCGCGGGAAAAGGATGAATTTTCCTGCAATGGTGCCGACGGGGGTATGTAATAGTGCCGCACTACTGTTGGTTCAAAAAACGGGGCGTCCGCGCTGGCTAAAGGCATGAGTGCTGCTCATTAATCTTGGCTTTTCTCTCTCTCTCTCTCTCTCTCTCTCTCCCCCTCTTTTTCTCTCTCTTCCTCTGTGTCTGTCTCTCACATACCTTTGTCACATCTCAAAAATTAGCAGAGCTTAAAGGAAATTTTCTGGAAGAAAATCAGAAATGGGAAGAGCTTTAATTTGCATTCAAGTTGTTACTAATAGCTCGGAAGTTCTTTTGCTGATTTACCCCAGTGCCATTTAGGTAGTAGTGTACCGGTAAAATGAAAAAAGTACCTCGCTTGTGTACAGTATGTCATTACCTACTGCCACAGTATGTCTTGAATCATTATACACTTTGTATACTTCAGTACACAAAAGCTGGGGTACAAGAGAGTAATGCTGTTTACCAACAATGACAATCCCCATGGCAACAGTGCTCATCTCAAGGTAAACAATTTGTTGGTTGACAGTTTACTTAGCTGGACTAGGAAGGCTCCTCGCAGTTCATAAATTCATTGTGGTGGTGTGGCCTACAGGAGGGCAGGCTAGGAATGCTACTATCCTATCTATGAATGAATGACAAAAATTAATGACTAATGCACAGATTTTATAAACATACATGACTATTAAACATTATGTTACTAGTTTATGTGCATGCACAGTTTATTTGTGTAGTTACGTCACACATCCTATTTTTGTCAGCTTTTTAAACTGCCTGGTTGTATGTACTCACTAATGCATTACAGTAATTTCCTCTGTTTTACAACTAAGAGCACTTTGATTTAAGGACAACGTTAATTTGAACTTTTACTTTATGACCCTCTGTCATATAAGACAACATCTGACACTCTAAGGAAAGACCAATACATGTACTACTTATGCAGTTCTATTTGCAGTCTTGAACTAGATTGACCACAACAGCAATTTACCCAGTATATTTGTGCCCTCACGTTCTACATATTTGAATCAAGCTGCCTCTTCTCATGATTTTCCCCATTTTAATAAATTAAGGAAAACAAACACAGTTGGTTTGCTTTTGTCATCTCCAATGCAATGCTTTAGGTTTGAGGTACAATTGTTGCGCTCTTTTTGGTGTATTTAGCGTCAGGCTGCAGCGAAGGCGAAGGATCTCCATGAGAATGGGATTGGTCTGGAGTTGATGCATCTGAACAGACCGGGTGAAGAGTTCCAGGTCGAGCGATTCTACAAGGCAAGTGTCTGGTTTTCAGTGTAAATTTCAGTTAGTTTAAGCAAAAATGAAGTTGTGTTTGGGTGTCATACATTGTATTACCTAGTCCTTCTAAATCATGTCTAAATGTGGCCATCCTTGTTGCCAAGAAATTGTGGCCCCATAGAGGTTGCCCTTGGGAAGATGGAGAAGCGAAATTTAATGCATTCATGGTAGTGGCAGAAACGATTTTTGGCCACACGCTGTCGAGAGTGACTACTCGGAGATGGACCACTGTACCTTGGTGCAATGTTAATAAAATACAGATTTGTTTATATAAAATACATGTACCTAGACTGAATTCAAGTAGTTATGTTAAAAATGCCTCTTCAGGTGAAGCTATATGGGGAATACATATGCAGATGTTCCCAGGCAATCTGTTCTGAATGCTTAGTTCGGCAAATGCAACTATATACAGTGTCAGTCTCCTAAAGCACACTCTCTAGAGAGGACATCCCTGTAGAAAGGACACATACTATTGGTAAAAAGTACCTTGAATGCATGTGAGGCGCCCTCTCACCAAAGGACACCTCTCTAAAGTAGGACAGAGTTGTTTGGCAGAAGGGGTATCCCTGTTCGAGTTAGACTACTATGTACTTGTATTAAACCAACCTCTCTCTAGACAAACTTTATTCTCCAAAAATGATTTACATTGCACTGATGGAGAATAATGGATCTGATCTCTGTGCGTTTTCCTAAATGGTGCTATGCAATTTCAAAACGTGGATTCAAAAAGCCAACGCCTACGCATGTATTTTGTATTATAATGTTTTATAACTAGGATCAATAAATGTTCTAACTATTCCAATCCAATACAAAGGCCTTTAATACCATTTTAATTTAAGGTAATTTGCCAGGTGATTTTAACTGTAAACTTCTTGTTTGTAAACTTCTTGTATTTTCTTAATTGTAAACTTCCTGTATTTTCTATGTGCAAGGCCTTCCCATGTGAGTCATAAGAATAATAGCGTCTGATATATTTAAGTACATTGTAGACAGTATTTTAAAACGGAATTAAATAGAAAATTACACAATGTAATTGCTCTTGCTGTAAACTTTCAGGACATTCTCATTGCCGATGACGATGACAACGTCACCATGCCAGATCCCTCGGAAAAGTTTGATGAGCTTTTAACCAGGTACATATCTTTTCCCATTCTGTAACTCTAGTGCAGTCTTGTAGCATAGTGCTTTCAGCAATGAAAGATCTACATGCTTGCAGGTACATTTCCAAACTAGTTTCTTCAGAGTATTTATCTTTTAAATTTGCCAATAATACAGCGAAACCTGTCTTGAGAGACCACTACCATTGGGGACCACCAGCCTTCAAAGACCACCAATTTATGGCAGAAGGTCCTAAGTTTCAATGAAATTGAACCTGTCATGAGAGACCACCTGTCTTTAGAGACCACATTTTCATGGCCGATAGGGTATTCCTTCAACATAGGTTCTACTGTATTATCAAGTGGAGCCTCAATAGCCAATCTGGGGAAATGCTTTGGAATGGTGAGTCATCGTAAATTGGAATTCTGTGGTAGTCTTATTTCTTGAGCTTTCTAAGTCCAAATTTTTTTTTGTCACTAATCTGAAAAATGTGTTTGGCCAAGAATCTGACATGAGTCAAAACTTAAACTTAAGAATTTCTAAACTTAAGAATTTCCAAGAGCCCCAGCCCTGAGTACATGTGCCTTGTGTCTAATTGACAGTGGTCTTAATTATCTAAGAAGGTGGTCTTTAAAATTTTGATATGTTCTCTGTGACCTCGCACTTTAAATGTTACATGACTTATTCAAATTGCATTTATTTATTGGCTTTGTTTTTATGTATTTCTAGAGTTCGTATGAAGGATCACAAGAGACGAGCTCTAGGCCGCGTGGAGTTTTCCCTAGGGGAAGGTCTCAACATGTCTGTGGGAATGTGAGTTTTCATTGAGCTGTGTCACTGAAATTTATAGCTGAAATCTTATTTCTGTGACTGTGATTGAAACTATGAGACATATACTCAAACAAGCATTGTAATGCACTGGTCAAAGCCTCAAATATGTTTTGAAGTGCCATTAAGAACTAATAAGAAGTCCCTCCCCCCTCAAAAACCAACACAACAAAAAACAGAAGAAAAGATAAAATATTCAGAAAGGCACCCCACTTCATCCCCCCCCCCCAACACCACCACCTGAATACCCGTTGGGCATATATGTATCTGTATCCCCACATATAAGCATAACTGTAAACTCATTCAGTTTTAGCACATTTTAAATGTGTGGGTTTAATGCGTTTATGTTTGTTGTCTTCAGTGACATTGTTTACAGAAATTGCTTTGGGTCATTATTTAATTTTTCAGAACTTTAGCAGCAGTGTCACTGTTATAATATTTTGTAGACTTCGAATTGTACCTTTGAATCTTGTAAAAAAATTTCCTTTGTGTAACTGTTTACATTCATCATGATGCTTTAAAAAAAAGGATTTTATTATTGTTTATTCTGCTTGAAGCATAATATGCAATTATATTTTTTGGCTCAACCACTTTTTTTCCCAGATACAATCTGGTTCGATCATGCACAAAGCCAGCAGCTGTCAAACTGTATAAAAAGACGAATGAAGAAGTCAAGACTGTGACTAAGGCCTATCTGTCTGTAAGTATGGCATCTATGATTTGTGTGGGAAAATATTAGAATTTGAAGGCCACTCACTGGAGAAAGAAGTGCTTTTGGTTTACTACAGAAGTGTGACTTAATTTTGAAATGAAATTAGGATGGTAATTTTTGTATTTCCTTTACAGCTGGCTTTCCAAGTTTTGCTAGTAGTGCAATTTACAATGCAAACAATTTATAAATTTAACTGGTGTGCTGAGAAAATACCAGCATTTGAAAATGTGTACATCATATTTAACTTAGTCTAATATCCCATGCATGGAACTAAAGTCGACCAATTGCCAGTCATTTCCAGTTGCTGAGGCCATCTTAAAGGAAGTATATGTGTACTAAATTTGCTTTTCACTTTTACAGCAACTGAAATGAAACCCTGAAATTAAGATCACCTGTGGTTGAAGCCAAAGTGGTCTTAATTTGTAGGTGGTCTTATATTAATTCTGAAACAATATAGCTGCAGGTCTGTAACCTTTTGTCATCCAATGAATGGTATTAATTCTGGGGTGGTCTTAATTTTGGGGTGGTCTTAATTTTGGGGTGGTCTTAATTCTGGGGTTGTCTTAATTCTGGAATTGTCTTAATTCTGGGGTGGCCTTATTTCGGGGTGTGGAATTAAAAAGAGTTCCAATGTGACAAGAAACAATATGTGCCTTTCCAGGAGAATGCTGAAATCTTGATGCCACAAGACATGAAGAAATCCCAGGTCTATGGCGGTCGCAAAATCAGTTTTGAACAAGAGGAAGTGACATTGATAAAAAAATTTGCCGAGCCAGGTATAATGCTGAACAGAATGTTACAATACACATACATGTATATACCTAGTACATGTATCTTGAATTTATGTAGTGCCAAACTCCTGGTCTTAGGTGCTCAACAATTTAATTCCAATAGGCTTGCTTTATGTGGCGATTGGTTGTGGTATATTAATACCAATCTGTCATTAGTGACGCCAATACTTACCTAGAAACCAGCTGGCACTTTAGTTAACTGATTTTATGCCACTTATCTAGTCAAGTGTGTGTGTGTGGGGGGGGGGCGATGGAATCCTTTAGCAAGCCGCATTATCTGTGTAAACTTCAGCGATATGAATTCAAAGTTTCTTCAAATTCTGAAGACATTAGCAGATCAGGCAGATCAGGTCTACTCAGATCAGTTTTAAACACCAGCAAATTCAGTAGATGGTTGCTGGACAATCTCAATCATCATCTGTTGATATTATGCAACTGGTACTGAGAGTCCTTCAGAATATTGTTATTGTATTTAACGAGCATTTGTTCATGTGTTTCTTTCTATAAAGGCACATTTTTATGTGTCATTATTTCAATACAAATATGTAAAGATGTGAAACCTTTACATGTATGTTCATGAATTGTTGCACTTTTGTCTCTTTAGGTTTCAAACTCATGGGATTTAAACCTCGAAGCAGTGTCAAACGTTATTTTCATGTGAAGCCAGCACAGTTTATTTATCCAGATGAATCTGTAAGCAGTATTTGATTTCTGATGTGGAAAATAAAATAATAACTAGCAAGAGGAAAAATGTCATGGGACAGTTGAAAACTATTAAAAGGTATCAACACAATTTATAAGGGCAATAGTATCAATTCCTATGTGCGAATATTCATGAACATGTGTTTGATGAGAATGTGAGAACAGTTTAACTTTTATGAACAACTTTCTCCTTAGTTTATTGAAACCTGTAATAAGCCACATTGTCGTATATTTGAAAGGTCTAAATCCAAATTTGCTTGTGCTTGAATTTAAAAAAAATGCGAATCTTCCTTATATCTCCATGGTGTTATTGACAGGCCAAATATGAAGCTTGCAAAATATAATACACGATTCCTAATTATGGTTGCAAAAAGTTGGATGATCGTCACATGCATAATGGTCACTTTACGCTGAAACCTCTTTTTCGTTACAGACTATAGAAGGAAGCACTACTATGTTTACAGCCATGCTGAAGAAATGTTTAGAAAGGGATGTTGTTGCGATTTGTCGAATCATACCCCGAAAGAATGCATATCCCCGCTTTGTGGCCTTAATTCCTCAGGTAAGTCTTTGACCAATGGCTTCACAACTAACATAAGGATCTGCATTTAATTGTTCCTTTGTGCAAGGGGTGTAGTTTTATTATGCCAGATTGACCACAAACCCATCCCGCATGCAGTTGCAGCCTTAGCGTACAGTGAGCTTCTTAACTGTTTAACATTCAATCAGCTGCACAATCATGCTAATTGCTCCCTTGCTCAAGCGGTATGGTTTTGGGGATGCCAGTGTTGATCCATATTTACACTACATGTATTTACCAACTCTCACTTCTGACTATTTACTATACAAACCGCCTGGCCATCGCTGCAGGTCTAAACTGCATATCTGAAAATTCATCCTGCTCATCTTTATTGTAGGGTTTAGGGTCCCAGGTGAAGGTTTTTACTTCTTGCAGCAGGTTTTAGACGATAACTGTGTCTCCTTGATCTACAATGCAGGAGGAAGAGTTGGATGATCAGAATGTCCAGGTGGTCCCGCCTGGCTTCAATGTTATATACCTGCCATTCGCGGATGACTTCCGGAACATAAAGTTTGAAGAAGATTTACCACGAGGTTTGTGGCTGGGTTGGCTGGTCACTCAGCAGATGATTGTTTTCCATATTTCTGTACTTATATTATTAAAAGAAACATATCTCACTTGGGCCAGATGGATTTTTTTCCCTAATGGCTATTTGAAACTACACGTGGCTATTTACATGTATTATCATAATGGGTATTAGAGACTGGACAGTTTAATACAGCCTATATATTGTACAGTCAAACTTAAAGTACCCATTGTGTTACAATTGTTCTGAGGTGGTCTGTATTCTGAAACAGTAAACCATTGGTGGGTTACTTTAGTGGTCTTATTTTTAGGCTGGTCTTATTTTTGGAGTGGTCTTAAGGCAGAGTCCCACTGCATTGTTACATTTATTAAACGCCTGATAGTAATACAGTGAAACTTTTATATAAAGACGACCCCAGTGACCAACAAAATGTGGTCCTTATACTCAGGTGGTCTTTATATGCAGGTTCAATAACATGGAAAGTATAGCCCTGGGGCCCAGTAAAATGTGGTCTTTATAAGCAGGTGGTCTTTAGAGAAGGTTCGAGTGTGCAACAATTTGAGATCTGCTGTAGGGGTTGGTTATGAGTGTTTCCGTCCTGCCAGTACTCTTTTTAAAACCTAGAATTTTATACAGGACATTGACCCTAACACCGAGCAGTAATAGAGTGTTGATGAATTTAACTTCACTTGACCTCGCCTTTATGGTATCGAAAATCAAGGCCATACAGATGTTTATCTGCATGTGTCTATCTATTTTTTTTTTCAGCCAATACAGACCAGATTGACAAAGCGAAGGAATTGGTCAAGAAGCTCATGTTTCCTTATTCTGCTGATACGTTTGAGAATCCGTCGCTTCAGACTCATTACGCCAATGTGGAAGCCATGGCCCTGGATCGGGATGATCCAGAAGAAATCACAGACTACACATGTAAGGAATGCTGTAGTGGCAGGTAGAGATGTAAGGATTAATTAATGCAACTTTAATACAGTTAATCATCCATTTGGGCAAATTTCTTAGAACACCAATGTTCCTTTTTTTAATCAATTCATCATAAAATCATCCGTTTCTCCCCAATATAACAATAGCTTTCCCTGTCTGGTGTCTGGTTCTCTTCTCCTTTACGGCTGAGTGAATCAGAGCACAATTGAGCTATTAACCTACCTCAGAGTATGCCCTATAGACGTCTTCAGTAATTACTACGTGCATGAGACCCGATTGTTGAATGCTGGGTAATGCCGAGCACAAACACTGCCGAGTTTATCATGTACAAAGTCCTACAGTAAGGTATAATGATAATTAAACCACTCATGTGCACACAAACTAGGATGACCTCATATAGGATTTACAAACAAATATCATTCAGGTCAGCGAACGAAACATGTTTTTTATTTTCACAGTTTCACTTGTGTGATAAACCCACCAATGTTTGAGACATCATGCCCCACCACTATTCAGCGGTGGATGCGTGCGTTGCAATAAAAAACACGTAACCGCTCATATGTCTGTTGAACACTACTACATGTAAGGTTACAGTTGTGACTGCAAGAAAATAAAATGTCATTACAATAGCGGTATTTTTGGGAACCATTCCAGTGCCAGATAACCAGAGAATGGAGAAGCGAGCTGGGAAGCTGATGGAAGAGTTTAAGGACCTAGTGTTCCCGGCTGGCTATGTACCAGGGGCAAAGAAAAGGGTGAGTTGGATATACATGTATGTGCAGGAGGCCATTGAACAATTGCTAAAGTTCAGTATTGGAAAAGCTTTCTGTGCCTGTTGTCAGTGAACTTCAGTTAGCATTATGACAAGGTACATTTAAAGTTACATAAAGGCCAGTTACATGTAAAGTTCCGTTAAAGGTAGACTATATGTCAAGTTTAATTAAGGTAAGTTACTGGTACGTATTTCACTTCTGAGGGATATATAATCTGTATGTCAAGATCACGTGTCTTGTAAGACCAGATTTTCCTGATCTATGGGAAAACAAAGGGGAGGTTGAGCAAGGCAAAGGGGAGGTTGAGTTAACTTTAATATACTATAAAGCGGTACAGGGCAGCAGGAAAAAAAATATTTGGATCACACCCATCTGATTATGCACCTGGAAGTCATTTTTCATGCCAAACCATTATTGATATCGTATCATCATATTTTGTGATTATAATTTTGTTGTAAATAGGGATTCTGTTGAACCACCTGAAATGAACTATATTTTAGGCTGGAGCTGCAGGAGGTGGTGCTGCGGCCAAGCGCAGTAAGACGGAAGAAGTGGATATCGATGTCGAGGCTGAAGCGAGAGCTGGAAGGGTGAGTATTGACTCAAAACAGTACCAGTGAAGGTCTGGGAAATCTGGATCACAAAATTTATTTACAGTAGGACCTCTCTAATAAGGCCACCCTATTTGCCAAGAAATTGTGGCTACGCTAGAGAGGTGGGCAGAACCGACATTTTCATAATTTTAATGTAATTGAATCTGATGAGACTACCTATCCTGAAAGACCAAATTTCGGGTGCAGCGACAGCCTTTTAAGACTGGTTCTACTTTAACTAGAACATAGTAACTACGCTACTACAACCGGTACTACTACTACTACTACTACTACTACTACTACTACTACTACTACTACTACTACTGCTAGCACTGCTATTACTGCTACTACTACTGCTACTGCTGCTGCTACTTCTACTGCTGCTACTGCTACTACTACTACTACTACTACTACTACTACTACTATTACTACTACAACTATTACCACTGCTACTACTACCATTATTTGCTTTCACAGTGGCCTAGTTAGAATCCAAAACCCGCAGGGTATTATCAATAGCTCTGATATGAAACTGCCTGTGTAACCATATTGTAATACTGGTAAATTACTTTCATAACAGTTTCATGCCAAATCAATTTTCAAAATTTGTTCTTTACCTGTCTTTTTCAGCTGAGCAAGCTGACGGTTCCCGTGTTGAAAGAGTTTGTGAAAAAGGCAAAGATCACTGCAGGCGGGACGAAAAAGGCCGATCTCATGGACGCCATCCTGGAGCATTGCGGTCTAAACTGAGCTAGACAGTCTTAAATATCTATAAAAGCTTTACCGGATGGTTCTTCCCTCAGAGCCAGTGTCCTGAAAAACCAAGCCCAGTAACAAACTTAAATTCACCAATCACGTTGGCAGCCATTTTCTGTTTCATGCTTCAGATACACTTGTGGACTTCTTAATGTTTTTCAAGAAGCCGGTTCCTGGAGTTTTCCAGTAGTTTTCAGAAAATCTTTTAAGTCCAATAAAGAACCTAAAGTCACAAATCGTCTTGGCAGCTATGGTACTTAAGATCACCAGTGGACTCAAGATTTTTCAAGAAATCCACCCGTGGGGTTCAGTAACTTTGACACATTGGTAAGGTGGTAAAAAACATATCAGTGGCATCTTCACTGGTTATTTTCTACATCCCAATGGAAGCTGACAGATGTACCGCGTAATATATCAAATTTTATATTTTTTCAAGGATGATATTTTTTCTGTTGGAACTCTGTGGCATTTATCATTTTATGTCAAATTTTGGTGAAAAGAGAAATGGTGTGTAAGCCTTGTGAATTTCTTTTTAGGAAATGGCAAATATTACATATTCAAGAATTGTGCTATGATATTGCAGCATTTCTTTAGCCCTTGGAAGTGTTGCTTAAGTTTGTGTACGGTAATTTACTGTGAAATTAAGACAAAAGTAATACTCCAGTACCACATTGACATGCAGGAATAGAAAACTGGTATCGCATCTGATCAAAAAACTGGAGATTAGGACATAGGTTGTAAAATGGGAGACCTATGTGCATTTATATATCATGAATATTGAGGTAATCCTGAAGATTGTATTTTAAATATTTTCCATTACAGAATTTGTTTATTTTCTGGTTTATATTAAATACATTTAGTGCCATATAAAGTAGTTTGTTCTCTGTGCATGCTGTTTGTGTCGTATTAGGATGTGTCCGAACTTGTTAGAATATAGTGTTCTTGATGAACTGAGGAGTGCCACATGAAATCATAATCATGATAATGGAGATTGTTACGTTTATACAAGAGATATAATGCATTGGGTGTTAGTGTTCTTTATATTTAGTTTGGTAGAAAACGTAATATACAAGTACATGTATGTTGTAAAAGGGACCAGTATGTGTGATAATGACCTCCAATAAGATACAGCGATCCCTGCAGTTTAAGACCACCTGACCTGTGCAGCCAAACACATGGTCTTAAAGTGAAGGTTGTCTTTAAATAGTGGGATCAGTAATATTGAAAACATGGGAATAGTGTTCCTGATGGCTGGTCTTAAAATAGAGCATGTAGAGGGGATTGTTAAATGGAGGGGTCTTAAATTGCATGGTACACTGTAATGTTAAGAGGATTTGCATGTTAAGAGACTACCTGTTTGTATCTGGGCTGCAGATGTTGAAAATTCTTAAGCCGAAGTTTTGACTTCAGTCACATTCTGAGACAATTAGATTGCTCAGAATGTTCAGTTAAGTCATAGCTCCAACTTAATTATTTTCCAGAACTACAGCCCCATAGTAATTTTAAATAAACTGTTCTACAGTTATCTTTTCCAAACAGTTGTCCAGTATCCTTTCATATTTTGATACACACCACTGCTACATGTATACAAAGCAATACAAGGTAAAGATTGTCTCACTGCTACCAAGGCTGCTTTAAGCAGCAAATGTAATATAAATGGTGGAAACATTCTCAAAAGAAATATTCCTGTTGTCATAGTAGTAGTAGTTAGTAGTAGTAGTAGTAGTAGTAGTTAGTAGTAGTAGTAGTAGTAGTAGTAGTAGTAGTAGTAGTAGTAGCAGTAGCAGTAGTAGTAGCAGTAGTAGTAGCAGCAGTAGTAGTAGTAGTAGCAGTAGCATTAGTAAAGGTAAAGGTAAAATTTATTTCAAACTGCACTTCATTCACAATAATACATACCAAACCATGAACAGTTTGTAATGTGTAGTTTCGGCTATCACAGTGCCAAGGGCTGTAAACTAAGCAATACAAGCAATAGGATTTAGGTTTAACCATGTTAAGTATCAATGTTTAGCATACATTTGGAGGCATCCATCAAGAACATATGTACACAGAAACAACAAAAGAAAGCACTTACATAGGAATGATGAATGCACACAGTGAGGCTGTCTCGTTGTAGCATGTTAGGCAATCTTAATCCTTATGAATGTTTCGAGTTGTAAAATCTTATTCCAGATACTAATGTTGTATATGCCAGCAGTTAAAACATACATATACAGATACTATAGATAACACATACACACACAAAAAAGTATATTCATAATTAACTACTTAAGATATTTTTTGATTTGAGTACAAAAATCTTTTTCAGCAGTGATATTCTTGATAGGAATTAGTATGGTTTTCCGATTATTTCTAATTATTAGTTACCACCTAATTGGATGATGTACTAGTTCCTGGTGCTTAAATTTAGCAAGATAAGTTTTGTCCTCAAATTTGAGAGAACATTCAAATTATAGAGGAGGTCATGTGTGTGAGCTAACCTATCAACAGTACTTAATACTCGTACACCTCTCGTCTGTGAGATTATGCCTTGTAAGTGTATTTTATAGGTTGGGGCCAATAACAGAATCCCATAAGTCAGACATGGATAAAACAAAGAATGATATAGGGTTTTCAATACAGAGGTTGGCAACAGATCTTTCACAGATTTTAAAGTATATAATGCTGCTGACAATTTCATTTTACATCATTTTGTGGCGTGCGTGCCCGCTTGGGGTTTGGGGTTGGGTTGCGCTGCGCAGCTCTCTATGTGTTGTCTAGGGGGTTTTCTGGCTCGCCTGCGCTTGCGCAGCCTCTGCGGCGTTCTTTATTCGGGTACACTCTCAGAGAGAGACGTGGGTACTCGTTCCATGCCCCACGGGTTCGCTTACTGCAAGAGTTCTAGGGAACGGCGGGTCGGCTCCCCCGCAGGTCAGTATCTGGGGTGCGCGTGTCAGTTCCTCTCCTATTCGTC
>JAAUYG010239922.1_pt1 | contig 12624 bp, 10 predicted proteins | sample 7278091 | NCBI WGS metagenome assembly JAAUYG01 (sample SAMN14350201, study PRJNA611818) | marine sediment metagenome | isolation source: surface marine sediment (0.6m) | place: French Polynesia: Moorea | collected 2018-08
AAGTAATACAAAGAACTTAATATCGGTAATTGGAACCCAGCCCAGTCGGACTTATATGCCACTTTAGACATATTTAACATAAAACTAGATTTTGCAGACAGCAGAACATATTCTATTCTACAAGTCTTTATTTTAAGATCACCCTCTTTGTTTATAAGACTACAATTGTCCCATCGGACATTGACATTATTGTCTTATAAATGGAGGAACCAAAAACCTCAATGAGGTGTGGCCTAAAGCCAGCACAGACAGGAAGTTAGCAAAGGTGGTCTAAGCAAGCCAACACAGACAGGAAATTAAAGGAAATTAGCAAAGGTGGCTTAAACAAACCGACACAGGAAATTAGCAAACGTGGTTCAAACATATCAGGTGGTCTAAGCAAGACAACACATATACAGTATATTCGCATTGAAATTGAGACTTATAATGATTGTCTATATGTTGACGTTTACAGATGATGCCGTGTACATGGAGGATGAGGTGGACCGGGATGAGTACGTTTTCAATGACACGGGAATACTCTACAGGGGGAACTACAGTCAGATTGGGGCCAAGCCGTGGAACTATGATCAGGTCGGAATATACCTAGCACATGTACAGTGGTCCCTGCATTTTAAGACCACCCCATTCTGCCATAAAATTATGTGATCTTAAAACTTGAAGGTGGTCTTAAAATGGAGGGGTATTGATATTGAAAATATAAGGGCAGTGTGATTGAGAGGCAGTCTTAAAATAAAGGGTAGTCTTAAAACGGAAGGGTCATAAATCGCAGGACCGCTATATATGTATCTGGAGATCTAGAAACTTTTGTACAATGGAATGCTGGATTGTTGTAGTAAATTAAGACATTCTGGTGAGACGACAGCTCGATTCTGCATGAATGCTGACCTCATGTCTTTATATTTTAAATTAATTTTATTCTCTTGAATGACCACAATTGCGCTGTTTAAGGGTAGATGTCCATGCACATGTGTACGTTAAGAATCAATAAAATATGCATGGTGGCTATCCTTTCATTACTGAAAATATTGATGCTGAAGATTTGTAATAGCATTAGTGGGACAAATACAGTGTACACGGAGACTGTTCGTGTTGGTAGGATATGTGTATATACATTATATAAGGCTTAGTTTTTCTTTTGCCGGCAGTCCTGGCATGCATTAGGAACTGCATGTTGCAAAAAGAATCTTTGTCAATGTCCATTTTCATGATTTTCAGATTCAGTGTTGGTCGTACGTCTTATGTGTTACCATTATGGCGTAGGACTTAACATAAATTTATTAATGTTTGCAAGGGATTTATTTGGTGAAATTCGCGACCATCTTAAAATCGCAAAAATAAATACCCGCAAACATAATTCATGTACCAGTACCTAGTCCTGAGCTAACTGCAAATATTAATCCCTGCAAACACGGTTTTGTCTCAAAAGCATAAACATTAATCCCTGTGAACATTAATGAATTTACAGTATTATATAGGTATACAATGTATGTTACTATTATGGTGTACATGTAGGCTTTTTTTTTAAGGTGTATATATTTACTGGTACTTGTACAATATAAGTACCCCTCAATGCAAAATGTGCCCGGGGGATGTAGTATTCTTCCTTGTAATTAACTCTGTTGGATTGTGATATATATTTCAGTTTGAGGATCATGTTCTGGATTGCTGCTTCTATCTCCTGGATCTGGCCGGACCCAACCCTTTGCAGGTTACGGCTCGTGGTGATCCGATCAAGGTGGTCAGGAAATTATCTGCTGTGGTAAGTATGGGATACAGTAGAGAGAGGCCTATATGCAGGGACCTGCTCCATGTAACGGCTGTTTATAATAAATATACATGTATATGTCGTAACCCCCCCTCCCTCCACAAACGCCCGCTAAAAAAAATCTTCAATATGTAAAGGCAATACATATATTTATTACACGTGGTTCATTAACTGGTATCAAGACTTGCAATTGTGAGTTCACTGGCAGACTAATTTTATGTGAGTATCTGACCCTAGTACAAAACATAGCTTAGGAATTATTGGCTGCAGGACTAGGCCTCAATGGTCAGGTCTAAACTACATGTAACAGCCAGAGACTTTAATTTCCCGTTCCTGTCAATGTTGCCCTATAATCATACTTGATAGCCTGGCATTCAATGCTTATCTAAATGACATTTAAAAGTTTGAACACTCGATCTGTCACAAAGTGGAAGGCTACATGTATATGTAGTTCATTTACTGATAGTTGACTTAAGTTCACTTGTACATGTTGTAGACTAAGATTTTATGAGAATCTGAGCCCAACACGATACATATATGTGTACTTCATTTACCGGTACTTGACTTAAGTACATTAGTAGGCTAAGACTTTTATGAGATCTGACCCTGGTAGCCTGATTTTGAAAAGTCCTAATGCAAGTGATGCTTTTCAATATAAGCTATGACATTATTCATGAATCTCCCATTGAAAGCCATACTGAAGGGGCAGGCTTACCTTATTATTTTCACAATGTGTTCCTAGGGCAAGTCCAATAATAAAAATTTTTAAAATAAAATATCTGCAAAACTGCGCATGTAAAATTTGCTCCAAATAAGCAAATTTGATGCCATGCACATACACCTACTCTTGAGCCTAGTATTGAAATTTTATGGGCTATACATATAGTTTCACAACCATTAAAAAGGCAAGGGGCCTAAATTGAGCGTCCTTGATGATTCGCTTGACCCAAATGCCATGTACATGTATCCCACATGCAGAGTTGCGGCCATTTTGCTTTTCTCATGTTTATGATCGGCGGTTTTTGAGTTACAGGCCAATTTTCCAACATATGCAAGAAATGCACGGATTTGAACCTTTTGTATCCAGATAACTTTTAGCAGTTCATCCTGACCCAGCTTTTGCTATTTCAATCTATCCAAGGTACACTATCACATCTCCATATATTGGAATTTAGTTTTAAAATGAAAAATTTTAAAATGTTGAATTTTAGAAATGTTAGAAATCTGCGCATAATTTTTGTTAGATACTGACTCCCCAGTGGCGTTGAGGCAGGTTTTGGTAGATGTGGAAGCAGACCCTTTATTTTACTGGCAGGGTTAATATTTTTTTCCCAAAACATTGTAGTCCTACATTTACATTTTTAATGTGTACGCAGTGTGTATTCTGCATCAATGGCAGCCACGCCACTGCTCGCCATGAGTGCCCCGCAAGTTCTAAAAGCTTGGGAGCTGCATTTGCAATTTCCTTGGCAGTTTCAAGAGGAGAAGTCATTTCAGACTGTTCTGCATTAAAGAAAACTACAAAAAATCATAAAAATTCAAAAGTGAAAAGTTGAAAAAGCAAAAAAAAAAAATAATAATAAAATAAATAAATAAGTAAATAAATTTTCTGATGAAACATTCTACACACAGAGTCAAATAATGGTGGAAAAAGTTCCCGAATTTTCGGCAGAATCTCTCTGCCTTTATCAGGGGATGGTGACTAGTGGCCGTTGTTTCCAGAGTCCAAAAACATTCACTCCCAAAATAGATAAATACTACAGTAAATAAATAAATAAATAAATAAATAAATAAATAAATAAATATTCAGAGATGTGTCGGATAGGAAAATAGAAAGAAGTATATCTGGTGTTAATCTATTTGGCAACAGATGGATATATATATACAAAACTGTATGTATACGTCCCCCTCCCTCTCAATATTCCAGTGCATGTAGCTCTGTCTGTCGCAGTACTATAGTTTATTATTGGTGCTGTTTTTGCCATGGCTGCATGCCACTTTAATACAATTGCGCTGTATACATGGTATATCCATCTGAGAGCAAAGTCTGTGTAAGATACCTAACTCCAAAATGTTATATGTGTTATTTTGCACAGGTGAATTCTTCAGACGAAAATGGGGTTCTGTCGGGTAATTGGTCAGGGGATTACAGTGGAGGAACCAAGCCCACAGCCTGGATCGGTAGCGGCCCCATCCTGGAGGAATACTGGAAGACCAAGTCCCCGGTCCAGTGGGGACAGTGCTGGGTGTTCTCAGCTCTCTGTACCACAGGTGGGTAGGACAAATTAGGTGTTTATGTAAGGTATGTATGCAGGTGGGTAGAACAAATTAAGTGTTTATTTAAGGTATGTACACAGGTGGGTAGGACAAATTAAGTGTTTATTTAAGGTATGTACACAGGTGGGTAGAACAAATTAAGTGTTTATTTAAGGTATGTATGCAGGTGGGTAGGACAAATTAAGTGTTTTTTTAAGGTTGTCTGCAGGTGGGTAGGACAAATTAAGTGTTTTTTTAAGGTGCATGTACACATGGGTAGATAAAATTAAATATTGGTCACCTACTTCGGAATTTCAGTCATTTACAGGGGCGAAACCGCACACTAGCCTCTGTACATGCTATAATTTTGATACAACCCTCAGTGCTCAGTGCGTACTCCCTGAATGATGACATAATGATAACCACCACAGGCCAGTCCTACATGTACATGGGTGGGTGCTGTGGGGGCGGTAGCTATACCATCATTCGTTAGAGGGTGCTGCAGTCACGCCGGCCATCTCTATACAAGTAGGCCTTGGTACATGTACACCACGTCATTCAGACCATGTTGTGACAGTTCTAAATATTTTAGGTACATGCACTTGGGGGCAGAACAAATGTTCAATAATTATTATTATTTTTTTTTTTGTAAAAGTTGTATGGAAAATTTTGTTAACATTTGTAACTTAAAAGCGTGAATGGCACAGCACATCATTATGAAGATACGTCACTTGGGAAAAAGTGAAAGAAGTTGTTAATGTTAAGGTAATAAAATAAGAATTTAATTGTAACTTAATACATGTATATCAAGATGCCGATAGAAGTGGGAGGGGTACATGGAAAGTGTATTTGTGGTGACTTGAGCCTCTCCAACTCCAACACTGCTCACAAATAAATAAATAAATAAATAAATAAATAAATAAATAAATAAATAGTGGCAAATTCTCTTGAACAGTGAGAATCTCTTGGCCTGTGTCTTGCCCTGCCATGTAAAAAGTCTAGTTCACATACATACATCATGTAACTGGTACAACTTGTCTTGAATGGTCATCCCCATTAAAATCTCTTCAATATTGAGGCATGTGGGCATCTTTTGCAAATATTATGTGGTCTCGTGGTCTCTCACAGTTACTGGCTTTTTCATTTTATTACACAACACAATTTGAATGTGTTTATTTTACAATACACTGTCTGCCATGACCAATGTTACAGACGTCACCTCTGTTTTACAGCCTTTTATTTGAAGACCACCCTTGTTTATAAGACTACTTGATTTGGTCCTAAATTGCCATTCCATGTGTTGGGAGATCTTTATTTTAAGACCACCTCCTATACAAGACCATATATCTTCTTCGTTTCATGGGTGGTCCTAAAATAGAGGGACTACTCAGACTGCTTTGTTCTGCATCTGCTTGTGTATTACTGAGAGTCGACAGTCTCTTGTCGGGTTGTGATGGATGGCCGAATGGCTAGCGTATCGAACTCCCAACCACAAAGTCGTGGGTTTGAGTCCCTCGTAAGCCAGTTGCCTCCTCAAAAACCGTCCCGCGTGGGCTATGCATGACAACAGTGGTGTCACGGTTCACCCAGCCATTAATGAATACCTGGTGATAGACAGAGATGGCAATTATACTTGGATGTACCTGTGGCGCCTTGAAGCACAGAAGCGGGTGTATATTCCCCAGGGAGTTGAACAGGTGATGGATGTAACAGGTTTGCTAGGGATAATAATATGTAAAGCGCTAGCCTAATGTTGAACTAGCTTTGGCAAGGGAAAAGCATTATATAAGAACTGCATATTATTATTGTTTCAGTGGCCCGAGCCCTGGGGATCCCTACTCGGAGTGTCACCAACTTTGCCTCTGCTCATGACACTGAAGGAAGCATCACTATTGATGTGCACTGGAACAGGGATGGAGAGAAGCTGAAAGAATACAACCATGACTCTGTGTGGTAGGTCTGGCATGGGGTGGGTTTCTTAAAATAAAACAATCGTAATTCCATAGCGGAACTTAAGTAAGGAAAGGCAGTTCCTGCCATAGTGATACATGTGATATGAGTGAACATACGTGTGATTTTTGACTAAAGAGTTTCTCAAGAATAAAGACTCATGGACATGAGAAGGCTAAACAATAGCATTAACACACCACACAATAAATTGGCTCATGTACTGCATATGCATTAGTATATAAAGTAAGTACCTGTAGGTCTTATAATTGTTATGTACCAATACTTATTATGGTTAAATATAAGGCTATACAGTTAGTCCCTCTCTAATAATCTAGGCCACCCAATTTGCCAAGAAATTGTGGCCATGTTAGCGACTGAGGTGGCATTTGGTGAGGGGGAGAAGTAAATACATTGATAGTAGTAGTGAAAAAGATATATTGGCCTTATTAGAGAGGGTGGCTTCTGTTGAGGGTGGCCAGTAAGAGAGCTAGGCACTGTAATTGTTCATGTATGAAGTGTTCAGACGAAAAATAATAAGTGTTCTCTCAGAGTGAAGTATGCAGCCTGACATGTCTTTGCCATATGTTATATAATACTGTATGTTAAAAATGTGTAACATCCTGCAACAAATGTACAGATTTCTTTAACAGTGCTAATTAGGGAAGTGGGTTTTCTTTTCTTTATTTTTGTTATGCTGTTTTGCAGGAATTTCCATGTCTGGAATGAGGCCTGGATGTCGAGGTCTGATCTACCAGCTGGCTACGGTGGATGGCAAGCCTTTGATTCCACCCCTCAGGAAACAAGTGATGGTTAGTACCGGTACTTTTTATGGTCAGATCCATGTCATGTAGAAAGGCCCACTGTAAATATTCTCTTCCTCCCTATGCAGGTTAATAGAGGCACTTTTAGCTTAAAGATTGTTCTAGGGCCTGGTATACAGTGTTCCCTGTGATTTAGGACCCCTCCATTTAAGAGTTCCCTCCATTTTAAGACCAGTCGAAAAAATGATCCAGAAACACAACCGTTATATTTTCAATATAAATTCGTCCCTGCCCGGTGGCCGAATGGTTAGAGCGCCGGGCAGAGGAACACATATGCCCCCAATGTGCAGGTTCAAAACCCGCCAGGGATAATGTCATGAAATGCCAGAGTAAAAAAGGGAAAGATTATATCTGTGTGAAGATCATTACATATAATACTGTTGTAAACTTGCCAGTGTACTACGAGTACGAATAAAGATATATTATTAAATGTCCCTCCGTTTTAAGACTACTTTCAATTTAAGACCATAATCTTTTGGCTGAGTAGGTGGTCTTAAAATGCAGGAACCACTGTATGCACAACTAGAGTCTTACTTTGGTTGGATAATTTGAAATTATGCATTGTAGTTCACTTAATTATTGTAGTTCACTTTAATATCACTGCAACTGAAGTCCTTGTAAGTAAATGTCTGCGTAAAAACTCCTTCCCTGCATCAACACTGCTGAGCATATTGAAGCCAAAACTTGTTTTTAAGGTGACAAAGTTTTTCATAGTTGAGACTGAACATTTAGTAGCTCTTCCTGAGCTTTTTTTTTCTTTTTTTTTTTTTTTTTCAGGGGGGCTGAAAGCCAGTGACTGCTTAAATCTTGGGAAGAGCTACTAATATCTGGTCTCAGCTACAGTAATTTGTGTTATTTAACATGGCTGAGACATAAACATCTAATGTATACATGTACATGTAAATTATAAGCTCCTTCATTAAAGTGAAAATAAAATGAGTGCGGGTAAATAGCAAAAAATAACAGCAATGTTTCATCTCTCCCCCACCCCACCCCAAAAAAATCTTAATCTAGAAACTGACTTAACTTCGCTATTCACCTTGGCAAATGTTGTCTTTGCCTTGAGTAAGTTTTTACAGTACTTTACAGTGAAGTTTAGTTTTTTTCAAAACGTCGGGCCCCAAATCTGTCATAGAAGGTACGTAGAAGGAAATCTGTGCGAAAATACCATGAATACATATATGACAAATCACTGAATAGCTCAATTCTTGGTCCATATGAATGGTTTGAAGCATATCCATATTTGGAATATGCAAATCACTTAAGTCTTTACATTTAAATGATACAGTTATAGACTACCACCTCCTCTTTGGCTTCAGAGAACTTTTTACATTGGTACAACGCCCCCCCCTCCCCCCTCCCCCTCCCCCCCCACACACAAAAAAAACATATTAACGCACATACTGTATACATGTGTACCTGTGAATATGTATGTAGGAATCTGAAGTTAACTTTTGTTATAATAATCTGCCAGGAGTGTACTGCTGTGGGCCCTGCTCCGTCTACGCCATAAAGCAAGGCAATGTGGGACTGGGCTATGACGGGCCTTTCATTTTCGCGGAGGTCAACGCGGACAAGGTTCATTGGACCATGGAAGGACGGGGTCATGATAAACACGTGAAATCCATTGACAAACACAGGTATATATGTCAGGTCATTGTAGACTATACCGGGTTCTCTGAGAAACTAGTAAGATTAATTGATGGACCTAGTTCTGAATCATGTGTTCATTCTGGTGTTCATAAATTCGGCTATAAATTGATGAAGAAAACCACCCGTTCGAGGCCCCTCAGCCATATTGAATACTTAGCAGTCAGCTGCGTTAATTCTGTTCTGAATTTCATGAATAGCCGTTTTGCAATACAATGGGCATTAGATGCATTTTAGTATTTGCACAGTGACCCAGTTACTTTTAAAAAAAAAAAAAATTAATTATTATGCAGGAATAATATTTTTGAAACGCTGATAGATTAACTGCTAATTAGTGAATCACAATTAGGCTGCCGTTACACCACTAGAAATCGGGGGATTGGGCAATCATGCTGGCAGTTATATATAGCTTGTTACAGCAGGAGCCCACCCCAGAAATAAGATTACTCCAGACTATTTATTGGGCAACCAGGGGTTACTCGCTAGTGTTGTATTCCTTCAGGATTATACGACCACCTCAGTATTTTGAAAACCACTTTTATCATAACCATGGGCAGTGTGAACTAATTACGCTGAATTCTCTGCTTCCGCTGCACACATAACAAATATAGTATAAGTATAATAAATATAATCAATCAATTAATCAGTAGATTTGGATTGCACCATTTCACAACTGTAGGTGCTCATGGTGCAATAAATACTGCAGCAACAACATTTAAGGCCACGAAGGAGTAGAATAATTCCTCACATAACCACAGGAGAACAAGAGAAATAATGAGTAGATAAACGCACAAAGGTGTTTGAGATTTGACACGGAATGATATATGCCGTTGTTTTGATTCTTTTGTAGTGTTGGGAAGAGGATCAGTACACATTACCCACGTAAAATCCGCAATCCGCCTGACAATCCACGAGATTACTGGGGAGTGCCCCGCGAGCGTCAATATAGGTCGAGGAGAATGGACATCACCAACACATACAAATACAAGGAAGGTGAGTGGACTCTGGCTGTTTACCTGTGACCCCGGCAGGCAGGGGGTCACAGGACCGGAGGGTCACAGGAGAATAATTTGAGAGACCTGTGTCAGTAGGATTGAGCATCATCTGCCTCATGTTATTGTGGGTTTAAATATCTAAATGTCACCAGAGATCATGTCTTGAGATATGTTACAAGTGACTATAAAATTTATTTTGATTGAATATTATGTGGCGTTATCTCTAGCCTAGTTCTACTGTTGCACCTTCAAATCGTTTTCTCATGGGGTTGAATTCCAGTGCTCTGAAGCACAGAGAGCAATGCTATAAACAATCAATTGCATCTTCCAATGGATTATTTTCAAGAGGAGCTGATTTATCATGAGGAATGGTACATTATATCATGCGTTATTGCCTTACAGACTTAGACTTTGTTTTTGCATTAAATTTACAGAAATTTATGAGTAATTGTACCTGTACTTATATTGTTTTTGTGTGTGTGTGTTTCAAGGCACCGATGAGGAGAGGACAGCAGTATTCCGAGCTAACCAAAACTCGACTAGGCGATACAACATCTATGATCTCCAGGAGGACGTATGTACCTTGTATAAATGTTGGATATATAAAAGACTGATGAGTAATGTGTTACTGAATGCTTCCAATACAGTGAAACCTGTCTTGAGAGACCACTGCCATGAGAGACCACCTGTCTTGACAGACCACACATTTTTGGCAGAAGGACCTACATTTCAAAATAACTGAACCTGTCACCAGAGACCACCTGTCTTGACAGAGCATACTTTTGTGGCCAATGGGTGCTCTTTCAAGACAGGTTCTACCGTACTATGTGCCATGCAAATTTATTGCACAGTATTACAATAAAAGATAAGGTAGATTAGTAATAATGCCAGTAGTACCGGTACATGCAGTATAAGCAAACAAATAGAACTGGGCTTCAGTCCTGTGCAACCATTTTGCACATGCTATGGCCCTGCATGGGCCTGGCCTTAGAAAAAATGGCTTGAGACTGAGTTGGGTTAGGCCTGGGCTTTCCTTTGACTGGGCCAGACTGGGCTGGGCTGAGCTGAATCGCCAACATAAAACTTTACACATAACTCGAGTGATTTATAATTAGCTTATGTCGACTGCCACCAGTGGTGCTGACTCTTCCCTCAATTTCCGATATTGATAGCCTTTAGAATTAGCTGTCGGGCTACCAGTGTGTTTTATTATATATACGGTGCCAGATTAACTGACTTTGTTACACATTTTTGAATCAGTTTGAGCACTTTGTAACTAATTTAAAATTCAAACCATGCCAAGATGTGAAGCAAATCCATATTTGCTAATGCAGAATGTGGGTAATTTAAAATGCTGGATTGGCTACTGTTGTCAGAGATGGCATTGGTTACCTCTAAGATGTTCTTATCATGCAACTTCTGTACAAAAAAAAATGTATTCAATTCAAAACATCAGACGGTACTTCATGTGAAAAGTAGCTGTCATATATATAAATAATCTATGGCTCCTTGTAAAGTTTGTTTTTTACATTTATGAAGGTTGCATTGTAAGTATGTGAGTACTAGGGGTATACTTGGGTCTATAAAATATGGCCTGATTCGAGTTTTATTTTTTAACAGAGAATTACGAATCGCAGATCATTATTTAAGACCCCTATCTGAATCATATATCAATATTCAACAGGGATGGCGAGTCACAAATCACTCTTTAACAGACCGTGATCACCCCGCAAATCAGAATTTTACAGCAACTGCAAGCCATGGATTGTTGTAATAAAATTTAGTGAGGGGCTGGCTTATCAGATCATAGTTTTATAGGTGGGGTGGCTCACGAATCGGCAGGTAACAGCGGGCACCAAATCGCTAATTGCTCTTTAGTGCGGAGTGCAGATTGGACCTTGTAAGATAAGAATTTGGTCAGTTCAGTAGATCAATTTGCCAAAACGATCAGTTCGCGCAATTCGGTCGATTTGATTTAACACATGTATACCCCTAGTACTTAGGAAAATACATATGTGACACGTGAAGTGCTGTATAAGGTTGAATGTGCTAAATCCCACCCTAAGTTTTTGCTGCGTGGGGTTTCTTACTGTGTGTTTGTGCGTCCATGTGTCTGTCCATGCATCCATCTGCAAAAGTGGTTTTGATTAAAGTTGCATGTAATTTCATTACTTTTCTTTTTCCATCCATCTAGGATGTGACCTTCAAATTCGAACAAGAAGATGACATCCTGGTTGGCAATGCCTTTGATGTGAAGCTGAAGGTCCAGAACAAGAGCCGTGAAACCCGAACCGTTCATGCGGTTATTTCTCTAGATGTTATCTACTACACTGGAGTATTCAAAGCCAAGATAAAAAGCCAGGACTATGACCTGTCGCTTGGACCAATCAAAGGTGATGTAACATAGACAAATTACATCTGTGAGCTGTAATGGGAACCAATCAAAGCTGATGTAGCATGTGCATATCACAACTGTGAGTTGTGGCAAGGAGCAATTAATAGTGACATTACCAGGATTATATAGAAACATATTTCACATCAGGAAGTTGTAGTGACGTCCCACCAAGTATATTTTAAAACCTTTACTGTCTGAACTTCTGACAGATACTTTGCTTGCCCTTTCAACCAGATACAGTAGAACCTCTCTTGAAAGACCACCCCATGGGACACAAAAATATGGTCTGTCAAGACAGGTGATCTCTGGTGACAGGTTCAGTTATATTGAAATGTAGGTTGTTCTGCCATAACTGCATGGTCTGTCAAGACAGGTGGTCTCTCATGACAGTGGTCTCTCAAGGCAGGTTTCACTGTATATAGCTATTTGACCAGTAGCAGGCGGCTTGACATTGTGGGACGAGAAACTTAAAGCTACTGTCAGAACATATCATGTTGTCATCCCTAAACATTAATGCAGCTGTCAAAATGCTTGGTGTGTAATGATTATTTTGCTATATTTCTTCTGTAAACAAATGCATTGAAATTTATATACTTTAGGATCATTTAGGATCATTTTCAGAAGTGTTAAACTAGAATTGGATGTACATGTACCTGGTTACATTGCATTTCAGACTTGACTGTTTTATTAGCTCTGCTTGACTGTGTCAGCAGAGCTAATGCCGTGGCGCGGGCGTCCGTCGTCCGTCCGTCGTCTGTCCGTCCGTAAAACGCGTTTTCTCAGAAACCG
>JAAUYG010005895.1_pt1 | contig 12621 bp, 11 predicted proteins | sample 7278091 | NCBI WGS metagenome assembly JAAUYG01 (sample SAMN14350201, study PRJNA611818) | marine sediment metagenome | isolation source: surface marine sediment (0.6m) | place: French Polynesia: Moorea | collected 2018-08
ACCAAACAAAGGCGGATTCTCATCAGAAAGACTTAGGGCTCGGCCAGAACAGATATTTGTTGTCCGTAGTAATGAGGCCCCCTTACGGGGTAAAGAGAATATAAAGCTACACTACAAAGACTTGTTCAACCTTACTATGACGTATCGCCGGGAATCTGATATAAGGGTGCCCAACTGGCGGCTAATCAGGAGAACTGAACCTAACTTGTCTGGCGGTATCAGTGTGGGTAAGGTAATGACCAAATCCCGGACTGCCGTAGGCTTTATCTCCCACTGCCACACACCGGGCAGCCAACGTTTGAGGTACGTCACTGAGCTGAGGAAGTACGTCGACGTCGATATATACGGTGACTGTGGTCATTTATCTTGTCCCAAACACCAACCCATAGACTGCTTCAGAAATGTCAGCGACACTTACTACTTCTACCTGGCGTTTGAGAACGCCTTCTGCAAGGATTATTTGACGGAGAAAATCCTGCATGGCTGGCAGTATGACATGGTCCCTGTCGTATTAGGGAGTTACGACGACGTTCTCCCACCAAATTCGGCTTTGGACGTGCGAGATTTCGCGAACCCACGAGAGCTTGCCGAGAGGATGAAATCTCTGCGCAACAATATCACGGAGTATATGAAATATTTTGAGTTCAAGAAATTCTATGATATCACTCATCATGATTGTGATAGGGGACTGTGCAGACTGTGTGAAATACTGCATGACCCAGATTACCAGTTCAAGTCCGGATTTGATTTCTACCAATGGTGGATGGGCCAAGGGGAGTGTTTGTCTGACAAGGAGATTGGTCCTCTTCTCGGTTTAGATTAAAACGTTCGGGGTTTTATTGGAAGGCGATGTTAATTCATCTATTAACCATGAGTCATATATTAACCACAAAACTTATTAACGCAGTCGTAAGAAGATGAGTCATAAAAGACTTTTTAAACAAGACATTGTTCACTCATATCGACATTTAGGTATTTTTTCGATATACAGAGCTGCAAGAAACGTAAGTAGTAGTAATAGTAGTAGCAGTAGTAGTAGTAGTAGTAGTAGTTGTAGTAGTAGTAGTAGTAGTAGTAGTAGTAGTAGTAGTAGTAGTAGTAGTAGTAGTAGTAGTAGTAGTAGAAGAAGAAGAAGTAGTAGTGAGCTGTACGTAGCTGGCAGCAGCAGCAGCAGCAGCAGCAGCAGCAGCAGCAGTAGTAGTAGTAGTAGTAGTAGTAGTAGTAGTAGTAGTAGTAGTAGTAGTAGAAGTAGCAGCAGTAGTAGTGAGCTGTATATTGCAGCAGCAGCAGTAGTAGTACTAGTACTACTAGTAGTTGGAAATATTCAAGCCCGCATGGGAATAGCCTAGTCTCACTTAACGCACAGCGTTTTAAATACAACTTCATTTCCTACAGTAAATGTCTCTTAATAACATAGGTTCGAATACACAACTCGGTTTCTATTGCATTTGCTCTGCCTTGGTCACCCTGCATGTCACCCTTCTAGTATCGAAGGTCCGTGAAGCTTTAGCGCCTATGCAAAACCATCCTGCACTTATAATTATTGATCAGTCCCCATAGGAATTCCACAATATTTTACTTTATGGCTCATCTGGGTATATCTGTTAATACATGCGTATTTAAAGCTGCTGAAGCCTATATAGTTGAGTCTAAAAGATTTATCCATCAATAGAATTTTGACGCATTAGCCTCGTCTTCCACTACCACAAAGAACATTGTTAGAGGTAATTATTGATGTGCAATTGTTTGCTTGTTGAGAGCTTTAACAAGTAAATAAATATTTTTTTAAAATAAAGCTTTAAAAAATGGTCGACAACGGCTGCCATGCACTTTTACAAAGAGCCTTGACACTCCAGTTGGTGCTTTTTGTATGGACTGCTCATTCTTAATACTGTAACATACACAAACAAAACTAAAGCGGAATCTGTCAATGTACATCGAAACCACCCATAAAGAGCTCGACGGGTACACTAAGTCTCGTTTGCACAATTTGGACCATGTACTCTAAAACTAGTGAGGGTATTTTAAATAAATCAACTGTGTTACTACTTGAAAGGTAGGGCTGCTAGCGAACATATGAAGATATATGGGGCTTGGGGTGGGGAGCCTGGAGGAGGTTGGCGGTGGGGGGGGGGGGGGGGGTATACCTGAATCTGGTGGTAGACCTAGGTGCGACTGTCAGTCAACAATGCCAATAGCGCGTATCGTATCAATTGTTACATCAGAACCGTTTGCAAGATGTTTTTATTCCTGGAACTGCCCATGCATTAAAGGCACTTGAAAGGCTTCATGTATTTTTGCAACTTCATGTGTGCTGTGCTGGTCTGATGACCTTCACGAACTGGATTGTTCCTTAAATGTGGGCCTGACGTGCAAGAATTCACTTACAGTGAATTCACTTAAAGGATTCATTGATTCATTCATTCGTTCGTTCCTTCGTTCGTTCATTCATTCATTCATTCATACATTCATTCATAGGTTTAGCAACAATATATCGATACGCTACAGTTGTGTAGCGGTTATAATGAAAGATTTGGTGCATGCATTTAAGACAAGAGGCCCAGTGGCCTCTATGCCCAGCTAGTATTCACCAGTACTGCAGGGTACATGGAAAAAGGTAGTGCTTTCTCGTGTCAAAGTGTTGCGAAAGGATATACCACACAACATTTACACAATTAAGGCAAAGAAAAAACAAACAAACAAAAAACTCACAAATATTGATTGTGTGCCTTACTCGCAGTTACAAATCAATTTCCAAAACATTTTCAATAAATGTCCCAAAATGGCTTCGGCGTGCCCGATGGTTAAAGTACACCATATATATTCGGACTCAATGATACCATGTAGACCAAGTTTTAGCATGGCGGTTTGAAATATTGATCGATTCGAACTTAAGTGACCTTGGATTATGACTTCCCATTATAGTGTTTAATAGTAACATGGTACTACCCATTTCTGATACATAAGGGTTTGATATATAAGTGACCATGGTGTTGGCATTCCAAGGTCACCCAAGGGCAAATGTGATGGTGCGGCTGGACGTTCCATGTGTGACTATCTATTATTGTTTAATAGTAGCATATGCCCCAACGCTACTCCTTTCTGAAATATAAGGGTTGAAATATGAGTGACTTTAATCCTGACATTTTTTAACACCATGCAAGTTAATCTGATGGTGTAGTTTGACTCTCTCATATATTACTATTCTGTAGTAACATATCCTCTTTCTGCTTCTGTCTGAGATACTAACGGTTTAAGATCTGACTGACCTTGGACTGAGCTTCTAAATCATTCAAGGGCAAATATAGGACTCGTATGGATCATGGACTGTCCACATATGACTTCCTATAAGTGTTTAACAGTAACATATGGCTAGTCGCAGCTCCTATACCAGATATAAGAATTCATAAAGTGCCTTACATGTGTACTCCTTAAGAAGTTGAGGGTAAATTTTCCATCTGTTTCTTTCTACGATTGCGGTTTTTCGGATTTAGGATTTTGCGTTGGCCCCCCATGTTAAAAATGCCATGCTTTAAAAAAAAATTAGCTAATTTATGCAAAAAAGGAAGTCTGACGGATCGGTAGCCGTTTTCTGCATAAGTATGTTTCCAGGAAAATGATGACTGCGCACGAGCAGTTGTTCTACTGACAGATTCAAACAAAGATGAAAGTAAGACAAAAAGACAGAAAGACACAAAAAAAGAAGGAAGAAAGTAGCAAGGAAGAGGAACGAATCAAAGAAAGAACGAAATAACGAAAGGAAGGAAGAAAGAGACGAAGAAAATAAGAAACAGGACTAACCTTGCCAGGACCAAAATAAATGAAACCGTTGCAAAGGTGACTTTTTTTCCTCTCCCCTACACCCCTCACTAACTTCATCCCCTTTAAGGCGCGGAGACATAACACAAGCAAGAGTGGCAAAACAAAGTGCGCAATCGCGTAAGTCCCCGAACTGACACTTGCCTAAACTAGACTGTAAGTGGTTAATTTCCTCGTTAGACACGCAGCCATACACCCAACCAGAGACCTCTTTGGTCCGACGATCTTATCTGCTCGCCACTAAATGGATATCTTCTTGATCCGCGTGGTGTGTTACACAGCAAACGCCCGAAGACCCACGGTTGTGCCATTTATATGGTTGGTCCATTCACGTTCACCCAACTGGACACAATCACGTCCCCCAGTTTTAAAACGCAAGTACGGTTTATATCGTGGAGCGTCCAAGACATTGGATTTCAGCGCCACCCTGAGCCACTAAAACGTGCCGCTGGTGACGACGATTATGGAGGACCGGCGTTCCTTAATCTCACTGCTTGGTCACGTTCCGCAGGCAGCAAATCGTCTACAGTTCTCCGAGGAGGCAAATGGAGCAAACGCCTAATGGACAAGTCGTCCTGAAAGAACACGTGACTGAATTTTTTGGGGGTGAAAATGATCACCAAAGCAAAAGTTCATGGATGGAACTCTCATCTGAGAGGCACTTTTGACATGAAATAGCGTAGTTACTGAAGCTTACTGAGGTACCGCATCAAATATTAAATATAGCGAGATCTCTTCTTTTAGCTCAGTTGAGCTAGTGATATGATCTTTCTCCGATTGCCCGTCTGTCGGCATATGCTTCAAACTTTCTCTGAAACCATCGACTGTATTTCTTTCAAATGTTACCAAAAAGCTCCTCTTAATTAAAATAACTTTCATACTTCTCCTGAATTTGCTTCTAAATAGTCCCCATAAAAGTAATTTGGATTTTTGAAATTTTGCGAATATAATATTTTTTCCCATTTTCCTTAACATGGGAGAAAAAAAGCTTCAAAATGCTACCCCTCCTTCAAATCGCTTTCGAACTATTCCATACAGCTCCTGAATTTCATCTTAATGGCCCCCACAAAGGTATTGTTTGGATTTTGAAATTGTGCAAATATATATTTTCTTCACACTGGAAAAAATACAATACTAGTAACCGCCTATGGCAAAACTTTTGGTTAAATGCCCTGTAAGTCAGAAATGTTTGGCCACAAAGCAAAACGGATTGAATTTCGGGACTCTGGGGTACTACTAACATATGCATGGGGTACCTTTGAACATGTAGTATTCAAGGTCATCTTGGGGTCATTTGATATACAAACGGTATTGTATCAAGATTCAACTGTTATGGATGTACTTGTGAGTGTGACTGTGGGAATCATTGCATTATTGCTTGTGTAATCCTGAAAATATGGCAATCGTCACTCAAGACGTTCTTTTTTTTTTTTCTTTTCTTTTCTTTCTTTTTTCAATTCAACTTTATTTTGGCTCATTCCTTTGCCCAGGAGCAGATGAAATGAGCTCAGTAAAAACAACAACAACAACAACAACAACAAAAACAACAACAGGCACACAGATAAACGCAAGCACATACTCACGTGCACACACTTGAGCGTCATTAACATTAAAACCACGCCCAGCTAGGGCCAGAGCCAGAGCTAGGGCCGAGCTTTAAAAATCGAATGGAAGTTTAATGGTTAAAGCGAAATAGTAAATTCCATATGATGATATTTTTGCCTACTGTTTCCTCTGTACCGTCACAATGAAGATGCTCATTACTTCGTCTTCTCAACGATTTGCCTGCAAGTCTTAACCACTCACGCTTTTTGTCATATCATCCCAACCAATGGTCAAACGGCGCGTCATACGGTACTCATTTAGGGGCTGGGCAACTTTAAGGACCAACTTTAAATGCTGGCGAAATGATGCTGTTCTTCATTCTGTAGTGTCCACACCATCAATAATTTCTTGCGCATTGTTGAGCTGCATTATTTATTGTTTAAAATTTGTTTTGTTGAAGCTTTGAAGTTGATTAAACTGTTTTAGGTGCATTATATTACCGGTGTTATAACGCAAACACGTTTGGATTTTACACATAACAGCATTTTAAGCGTAAATGCGAATACAACTAAAAGTCAAACCTAACATTCAACTGATTAAAGTGAACCATAATTATGTAATAATGGCGTAAAGGATGTGTAAAAGAACAGACCCAACACTTTACTACAAAAGTGCTTTCAAGTTGAGAACTCTAGAAAAATTGCACATTTTGCTATGCGGTGGATATAGTGTGTACAGTCCAAATGAGGGCAGACCTGAAATACGTGCAATTATCCAAACCATAAGGACTCGTTCTGAAAAAGCTTTAAAGTAAACCGTTTCCATATTCTGGTCCAGAGATATTCATCTAAAAAGTATTTTCACCCAGACAAAAAAAAAGAAGATAACTTTGATAACAAAATGTGGTTGTTTGCTTAATAACACGACGAGAAATCACTGTCCATCGTTCGTCATCTAGCTCTGGTTTCCAAGTTTCTCGCAAACTGTCTGTTTCATGTGCCAAAACCAAATTGTATGGGAAACTTCATGTCAATCATGTCTCTAAACCATTTTTTTTTTCATTTTCGTTCATGTGATCCAATGCTAGAAAGCCAATTCAAAAGGCTACTTCTCTCAGTTTTTATCCGATTTCCGCGGAATTCGGATTACCCATGTTAAGATTTTATAGAAACGACCCACCAACGACAAGTTTCATGATAAGTATGGCGTAGTATTGAGGGGATACGGATTTTTACTTTCTTGGCGATCTGCCAAATTAAAAATTGTCTGCTAAATATCGCTCGTTTCCCTAAATTGGCTACAGATGACAGTGCTGGTTTAAATTCTTTTCAATTTGATACAGCAGCTGAATGGAACCAACTCTCTTTGGATATTTGATTGTCATCAGACCTTTGCATTTTTTCGAGTGAGTGATTAGAGTTTAACGTCGCTTTGGCAGTATTTCGATCTCACAGCGACGAGAACAAGGTTTACCAAGCTCGCTGGCTTGATCTATGAACAGAGTCGTGTATGCATAGTAGGTGTTCGTGTGTATGTATTGGACCCGTTTTGTACTAGTCCGACCTGCGGCCAGTCTGTATAGTGCTAGTCCACTGAAACACCACACCACGTAATTAATGATGTCCCAACCCAGACCGTTGTATTTTTCCTTTTTTTTTTTTTTTTACAAAACTCATTTATTCCAAGAGGCTTTTCCACCATAGCCGTCTCCCCTAACTCCAAGAACTGAGCTCGCTGCCCACGAACAAACAATTCTGAATATTATCATGTTGATCGTTGTAGATGTAGTGGCCGTGGTTGTACTGCAGAATTGAAACTTAGGAGGATTAAATCAACAAGGTAGGTTCTCTTTCACTCAATGGCAGGTCGACCAAAATGGAACAAGAAATGACGATATCAAAACAATGTAATATTTTATATTGATACTGCATCAACTGCGCCAATTATCTATTGATAACAGCATAGCACACATCGATAATACCTCGTTTGTAATGTTAAATAATGTTAAATAATGTTAAGTAATGTTAAATAACATTTAGGACATGGTATCACAAAGACAACGCGTAATACCGACGCGACACCTCTTGGCAGGTATCACAAGATTTTATAAACGAATATAATTCTTAAACTTCATTTTGCCTTCCTTCCTAAAAGTAGTAACTGCATCTGCATGTTACGAACGGACAATGTTATTACCAGTACATACGTGTGTATTAACACTATCACGTGCTGTTGGCAGCAAAACCTCTGCATTGGCACCAGAGATTACAACAGCGTCAGAACACATAAAGTACACATGCAGTCATGTATATCACAGCCAGAGCAGCATAACATCAATAGTATTAATCACGGACCCAATTTTATATCACAGCCGAGTCAGCATATGTCACATCCTATGTAACATTGCCAGTATATTTTGTTCAATAAGAACAATGCACCACTTTCAAATTAGAATGGCTTGATTATTAAGGCTCGCCGTAACAACCTGCCACAAAAGAACTATCGCAGATATGCAAGGATATGAAATTAGGTACAGAGGGTTAGGGAGAGTGCAAGGGAGGAAGAACTGGTATATGTACACTACACACACATTGCATCATTGTAATAACCTATGATGGGACATGGCACATGCTATCACAATGTCGTCTCCATTATCACATACTCGTCCTCCTCCTCCTCCTCCTCCTCCTCCTCGAGGTCTTCTCTCCAGAGTCGAGGGTTCATCCCACTGTCGCCCAAGATATTTTCTGCCAGGCGTTTGTGGGCCACAAAGCGGTGCAAGCGAGAGTCATCGTCCTGGTCTAAGATCTCTGTACACTTGCCCACCGCTTTGTGGTACACTCCCCATTTATCCTCGCTATCTGATTCCTCCCTGCCTCCCTGGCTGCCCCAGACTGGGCGACGTTCCTGGCCTGAGACCCAGTGACTCAGGCCCAGCCTGGGCACAGAGGGAGGCTGACGGAAGGCTGAGAAGGCTGAAGAACCCCTAACTGATCTGGGGTTCTCATCGACACCTTTATGTGGCAGTCGACCAGCTGAATGCTGGTCTTGTGGGGACGAGTTACTGGTTCTACTGAATGGCAGCATTTCTGGTGGGTTTCTGTGGCCAGACAACAGTCTATAACTGTCTGAGTTCTGGGCCATAGAAACAGGCAAAGACTCCTCGTAACGGTTGCGTCGAGGATTAGACCCCACCAATGACTCACATTGAGCTCTGCCATCGGGCTGGTCTTTTTCATTCTCAAGGTCAGGCATCTTAATGTCTCTGACGAGGGGAGACGGAGGTAAAGGCGGCTGTCTGGGGGACCACCTCATTGCCATTCGATGAGTGTCATTCTTCATTACCCATCTCTGGGGTTGATCCACACTGTGGGACTGGTTGGTCGCATTGATCCACTCGGGAGAGTCTTGGGGTGATCCGTGAGTGTTGTTGCCTCCCTGAATGGATCGTAGAGTTTGGCCATTCCACCCAGAACGGCTTTCCGTTTCGTTGGCCCTGAAGTTGGACTGTCCAGATAAACAGGGCAGCTCGGGCAATGTATCCAGATCTTCACATTCGTCAGACTCTTCTTGTATCTCCTCCAACTCCTTCACAGCTGACAAGCTGGGCGTTCGAGGTGCGTGGCGTCCTTGACCTACCCGTTCTAGCCCAGATGCCGTTTCCTCAGAAATAACTGTTGAGTCGGTTCGCTGCCTTGAGACACCCAGCCTTGTATGTTCTGCTGGCTGTTGCTTCTTCTCGCCACCAGATGGAGGCTCATCTCCCTCCAGGATCTTCTGGTCGAGAAACCAGCGGCGAAACTCCCCCAAGCTGCTGTCACGATGGGTCTGGCGTAAACATTGAACAGAATGGGAGTGATGGTCCTCGTTATTGGAAACATTTGCTTGATCAAGATCCGGTGTGTCGGGACTTTCTTTTTCGTCGATGGACATTTGCCTATTTCCAGGCTGCACATCACTTGTGCTAGCCGATGCGGAAAGTCGCCTGGCACCAATACTCGTATCTCTGTCAGGCTTTGGTTCTTTGGGCGGGTGCGGGGTGTGAAAGATAGGAACGAGCTCCTTGACTGGCACGACTTTACCGGACCCTGCTTTGGTCAACTGTGACTGTCGGTTTAGCTTTTCCATACAACTGCCTGATGACACAACGACGGGACGTAATATTGCGTGTTGCTCCTGAAGATGCTGCTGAGGTCGCCTCTGGCACTGAGGGTCTGGTACTGTCGCTTGTTGGGATGTCACAGTTGGCTCATTTGACAAGGGCGTCATTTGTGCCCGCTGGTCAATGTCGAGATGGCTCTGACGCAGAGAAACAGCAGAAGAAGAATGGCGGCGGTTGCCATCACTGCCATCCAAAGTGTCACGGGTCTGTCCTGGTTTCTGCTGAACATGGTGAGGTGTTTGATGGCGCTCCTGCTGCTGTTTGCACTGCTTCCCGTGAGGTTGCTGCTGCGTCGGCTTCTGTCTCGTTGGTTTCCGCCCTGCTTCCTGAAGCTGAGTTGAAGCACGTAACCTTTCTCGTCTATCCAGCAATGGTTTGGGCTTACAGCTTTCTGTCTTTGCAACTGGCGATAAAATCTCCGTTCTCTGGCCACTGCTGCTCTGACAAATCCCTCTTCTCTCTTGTGCAGGATGCCTTCTGGGTTGTCCCTCAGCAGTTTTCTCTACTGCGGGGGTCATATTCTGCTGTGACTGTGCGTGTCGTGCTAGCTGGGGTGCAGACTGACCAGTAACGACCATGTCCTGTCTGATCTTATGTGCTGGGACACGAGGGAGGTGCTCTGTACTTATTCGTCCCCTCGGTTGGGGTGCCTGCGTAGTTATAGTAGATGCGCTTCCCTGGGTGGAAAAAAACACATGTTGGTTAAATGTGGGAAATATTGCCTGTATATTTGTGAACAGAAATAATTTTAACTCACCACATGCTTTGGTTTATATTTATCTGGTAGAATATTTATTGCAGCGCATTATGCCTTTCATATGTGGGGTATTAAATCATATTGCTTTTTGTTTTCAGGAATTCATATTCGCTTTTCATTGACTAGTTCATTATATTGCGATTCACATTCAGATAGAGATTCTGGAGTGGTGGGGCAGAGCGGTTTACTATTTGTACTATTTACCGTTTGGCGTATCATTGGATTCAATACACCAGAGGCCCTGGCGGCACTGAGTGAGGCCTCTGACCGCATCTTCCCAATGGGCTTGCCGCCAGATGTCTGGTTCTGTGCCACACACTGCTGGTGGTCAGACCTGGCTCCCCGAGTGTGTTTGTCCTCGTGTCTCTGATCCTGATAGGGCTTGGCCAGAGTATGCCACACAGGCTTCTTTGCGGCACTGGACGCTATCGGCGGCAGATGACACTCAGGATGTTTGGTTGTGGAGCCTTTCTGGTTGGTTAGGCTGCTCTTGATACCAGGGGCATTTCTTTGATTTGCATTGCCTGCAATTGAGGTTCCTGTCTCCGTTTTACTTTTATTCTGTTGATGATCCAGTCGACGAGAACTTCTGGGCCTATCCGTTTTGGAACCTGATGGCAATGGCATCACCTTTTCCGGATCTCGGTCCTTGATGACCACACAGGAGTCGCTGACCCCACAATCCTTCCTTGTGTAGGACCTGACGTTGTCAACACCAAGTGACAGCGACAATTTGTCATCGGTAGAAACATTTTGCATCCCTCTTCCGCTCCGTATAGGGTGTTCGCGTTGGAGGGTGGTGGTTGTCATGGCGACACGACAGGATGAGTGGGTATTTGGTTTTGCCTGTCCGGACATTTCCCGCTGCTTGATAACGCTACGTTCTTCTGAAAGTTTGGCATTTTTGGAAACTTTGGTGAAACTCTCAATCTCCCTTTGAGCAGCTTTCGTCTCCCTTGGAATGGCTTGGGTATCTTTGGCCACGAGGGAAGCAGTAGTGTTCTTGTTGGTCTTGCCATCCTTCAACATCCTGCTTTCTGTAAGGGTCTTCCTCCCCTTAGCCACCGTGGAACGGTCACAGGAACCCTTAGGAACATTATCCTTGGAAGAACTGGTCTTGCAGACTCGGGTCTTCTCTTTTATGACGACTTCCTTTTCCTTGCGGATTTTGCCGTCATTCGCGACCCTGTTATCCGTAGGGACCCTCTTTTCTTTTGTGGTTCTGTTCATGTTGCTGGCTTTGCTGTTGGTCGAGACTTTGGTCTCGCTGACTCGTGCTTTCTGTACACTAGTGGGGGGAATCCCGGGTGACCTGCCTGCAGTCCGGCCCGAGTTTGTAGTAGGCAGGCTACTGGTTGACCTGTAATGATGCATTAAAATGGATGAATGAATGAATGAATGAATGAATGAAGGAAGGAAGGAAGGAAGGAAGGAAGGAAGGAAGGAAGGAAGGAAGAAAGGAAGGAAAGGGGTAGGATGATAAACTGGATGAAAAATATTGTGGGCTGGTTCAGAATCCTTATCTTCTACAGGTTAAATTTTGTAGGAACATGGGACGGTCACTAAACAGCACGGTCACTAAATAAGGTGGATATGGGTCTAACACAGGGTGGATACGGAAAAAAATGACACGAGGTCGAAAAGTGAGAGGACAAATGAATAACAGAAGGGACCTAAAGAAAGAAAGGAAGAAAATGATTTTAAACTTTTAAACTAACAACATTTAAAGTACAGAAAATTAAACGGACGAGGAGAGTACCCCTTTGCGACTGAGGGTTTTCTTAGCTCTGCTTTGTGGTACTGCACAACACAGCTACTGTCATGACGCGCGAGTCCGTCGTGCATGCGTCCGTCCGTAGACATCATTTCGTTAAATGGATTGACATCAAGTTTGGGTGAAAGGTACCTATCCACCATATCTCCAGATCATGTTTGTTTGTTTGTTTTTCAAAAAATTTTAAATGTTTGATTTTTTTTAAAATTTATTTTCGTTTTCGTTAACATGGGACTATATGGGAGTAACAATTTCAAACGACATCTCCTCTGAACGTACACATCAGGTTCCAAACAAATCATGAATACTCCTGGTGAGGGTCTCTACTAAAGGGGTTCAATGCATTTTCAAATTTTGGACTTTTGCCATTTTTTTTTTCCGTTTTCGATAACATGGGGCCACATGAGGGCAAACGTTTCAAACGACATGTCTTAAGTATTTTTATTGGTAGTACACAAAAGCATACAAACGTGCAGAGTTGAGCAAGAGTTAATAAAACAATGGGAGCGGGCGGGGGGCGGCGGCCCCGCGCAGACAGAGCGAAAGACTGAGAGTGTGATGGAG
>JAAUYG010044272.1_pt1 | contig 12620 bp, 10 predicted proteins | sample 7278091 | NCBI WGS metagenome assembly JAAUYG01 (sample SAMN14350201, study PRJNA611818) | marine sediment metagenome | isolation source: surface marine sediment (0.6m) | place: French Polynesia: Moorea | collected 2018-08
CATAACATTCTTTTCTAGTGGACTCTGTTTAGACGCATAGGGTAGTTTTACACCTGTTTTGGCACTGTATGACCCTTTTGGTGTTGATGTGCCGTTAAACTTCGATATCACTCACTCACTCACCCATTGAAACACCACGGTAGGCAGGGATGTCCCAACCCAGACCATTATCCTGACTCCGAGCCAGTCAGTCGGTCCCTAACTCTTATGTGCTGAGCGCTAGGCAGAGCAGCAGAACCTCAAATTTTAACGTCTTTTGTTTGACGTTGGCGGGGATCGAACCACCAACTTCCTGCATGCCAGGCGAAAGATCAACTACTACACTACTCGGCCTCGCTATGTAGAGATTTGAATGTTATCAAAGGTATTTTGTACTCGATACGGTGCTGCACCGAGAGCCAGTGGAGACAGTTTAACACTGGTGTTATGTGTTCAGTTGCTCGTGTTTGTGCAATGATACACGCCGCAATATTCTGTAACCGCTGCAGCTTCTGTACAAGATTTTGAGGTAATCCGTACAGCAGTCTGACCTGACAAACGCGTCTATGAGACTGTTTAGGTATTGTTTGATGTGCAGTATTTCCTGATCCTTCAAGTTCTTTGTATGTGGACATATTCTGCCCCATAAATGATATCTACATGCTTATGTAGATTCATCTTGGTGTCAGAGATACCACCAATATTTATTTATTTATTTATTTATTTTTTTGCACTTGTTACAGGTGTGATTTTGATGTCAGCAATGATAAAGGATGGGGTGGCAAACTTGGACAACTGCCGATGTGATCCAATTAAGGGAAACTCTGTTTTGCTTTCCCATTATTATATGCTTACCCATTATAAGGGAAGTAAAGAAGAACAGGAGGACGAACAAGATGAAATACTAGCAGTAGTAGTGGTTACAACCATATTTTGTGATGAAACATTCTGCACACTGTCCAATTATGGTGGAAATGTTCCCGAATTTTCAGCAGAATCTCTCTGCCTTCGTCAGGGGATGGCAAGTAGTGGCCGTTTGTGACACATGACCCTTCTGGATCACCATAATTTTTCATAACTTTTCAACCATAATTTGACTCTGTGTGCAGAATGTTTCATCAGAAATTATGTCTCCAGAGTCCAAAAACATTCACCCCCATCCAACAATATTATTTTAGTATTTTAGTAGTGATAGTGCAAACTGTAAACTGTAGTACAGACTGTAAACTAAGACTGTAAATTTTAAAGAGGAACAGCCAACAGATGATTAGTCTCTTAACTCGTTTGTCTGTACTGGAAATATGGATTTCCTGCTGCATGTTTGGATCTGCCGTCTTTGTTTGTTTCATGAAGAACAAAGAATTGTTGAATTGCTGGGCAAGGAACTCAATTATAATAATATGCAGTTCTTATATAGCGTTTTATCCTCAAACGAGCTCAAAGCGCTTTACATATTATTACCCCCGGCACACCTGTACACACCAACACCTTCTCAACTCCTCAACGGAGCATACAACCCAGTGCACGCTATACGGCTAACCGGGTGATCAATGTACAATAGCTTTCTCTGTGTATTGCCAGGTTCTCATTTTACGGCTGAGTGAACCGGAGCACCTTTCGGGTACAAATCTTGCCCAGGGACTCTAGGTACTGAAAACTAAGCGTACGGCGGGACTCGAACCCACGGTCTCGTGGTTGAGAGTCCAGTGCCTTAACCACTCGGCCAACAGCCCTCCCCAAAATTTCAACAGTATCAGCTTTGAATAATCGGTCTGCAATGGTCGTTTGGCATACCAATTTCACCATTCTTTTCTAATTTGATCAGACCCCCCCTCAATAGTACAGTGTTTTTTTGCCAGAGTTTTTTTTTTGCCAAGCGTTCATTTTCATCTAACAGCATACGTAGTGCATTTCCTACGTTGTATTTTCAATACATGTATTGTGTCTTGTTGAGATGTTGAATTTGAAAATATTACATAGGACCCTATTGTTGGCACGATTTGCCGTTGAGTTGTTTGATCCAGATGATAGTTTTCACAAAATTGAACATACAGTGTAGGAAATGCACTAAGTATGATGTTGGATGAGTATGAACGCTTGGCAAAGAAATTTTCTGGCAAAGGAACACTGTAACACTATTATGGGGGGAGGGGGGGGGGTTCTGATGAAAATTAGAAAAGTAAAAAAATATTCAATATTAAATGTCCACCCTGGATGTACAATATCCTCTTGCATTCCACACACCACGCACAAATCATATTCGACCAGTCGCCATGTTTTCAAATTTAAACTGCATGCCAAAGTTATTTGAAAAAAAACAAAAAAAACACTGTAGATAAGTTCTGCGTATGTTCACAATTTTAACATCATAGGCTTCACAATAGCAAGTACTATTTCCCCCTCACGATATTGAATTTCCGATGCAAGTACATGTATAGACTGATGCAACTCTATCACATTCTAACATATATTCTAATGCCCTGTGTCGACCATCGTGAATTGTTTGCCACTGGGAGCCGCTCCAAAAGTAGCTATCTGTACATGGGCCTCTGTCGGGGCTAATCGACATAACAAAATCGCAAATTTCGGACCTGCCGTCTCTGATTAAGGCCTGCCACAACGATTAATAATCATTAACACTGTGACTCACTTGATATGGAACGTTAAATCATAATGATGATTATTCTCTGTGATTTTAGCAGCACTGACAGCGCTAGACTGCTATCAGATGGCAGTCACAGTGTCATCCTGCTCTGTATGTGCGATATACACATACCCAGAGCAGTGATGAGTCAGTCCCTGGGCCTGACAGGCCCGTACGACACCTGTTGCATGTTACACCTGTGCCGCCCCTCAGCAATTCCATCACTCGCTCGTACGTAGTATTAATGGCCGCCGAGACTTGATATTGATCAATATCTGAGCAAATGTTCACTTGATGGTTATTACACGACGTGTATGATTCACCACACCGCGCGATTTCTTCTCTTATGGGTAGGATTGCAGCTTTTATCTCTCAGATACTTCCTCATGAATATTCAGGTTGCCACGCCCCGTTCCGCTGAGTCACCTCGAGTTATCGCTAAACAGGCCGATGGCCATATGCGATGACAAAATTCTGAGTCACAAAGGTCCCTCCCATATAGAACTGTCTGTATCATTCTCTATGTAGATAGATAGATGGATACTTTATTGACCTAGGGGTGGGTAGCCAGGGCACACTCAAGTCCAGCTTTCTTATCACACGACAAATGACAGTCACAACATACCTCATAACGTAAGATACATACTCTACAGTGTGACACGATCTTGGCGCGCTTCTTGGGCAGTTTGTCTCTGTGTGCACATATTCATCACTGACTGCGCATGTACGACATACACCTGCCCGAATCCAACCTGTTGAATATGCATGATCTCCCTGTCCTGTGGCCATTCGTCGCCGATGTGGAACTAGGTCGAGTTTGGGTTGACAAGAGGCTGATTTGTTTTGACAGCGCAGAAACATCACCTGATTACTGCTGGTAGCGATTGGCGCTAGTAGCAGTCGGAGAATGACATAGCTGGCTTGTGTGTCATTTACTGGGAGTCGACAGGTCGCCCAGAGGACGCCTGACACTGACGCTGCAACGAGCGACAATTGGAGGGTATATTTACTGTCATTTGTCTTGATCGTAGCCATGACATTTGCCTGGCCAGGGGGAATTTTTTGATTAACGACTCACTGTGTGTTTAGGGCTGATACATATGTATTATAAAGTGATACCCGCCTCACAAGTTTGGATATCTGCGCCATTGTGCACCAGGCCACGGTCACTGAGACTGGCCTTGTAAAAGAAACTGCACACAGGGAGTGGAAGCACAGTCTGCAGCAGGACTAAGGTAATACTACCCTTACCCAGTGCCAAAGAAAAATATTACGAAAATTTAACAGCTTTTTGTGTGTGCAGTCGACCGCAGGTGCAACGTTCGTGTGTTGCTTTAAGAACAAAAACCAGTTTGTAGCGGCACGCAGGACTATTGGACGTTCCCATATATGTTGCTACACAGCGGACTGGTGATGGAATTTTCATTTGCCAGAACTTGTATTGACTGGATACGGGCTAGTGCTCCCATTTACTGGTACCCAGCGAACCTTCATAGCCGGGCCTAGATGTTGGTTTTAGCGGCCACCAGGACAACCACAATTCACCTCAGGCTTACAAACGACTGAGGACACAGAGGGCCCTTGACCGAGACTCCAAGGAACCGTTCCGCTTCAGTGAATTTCCAATCTCTCTAGCATTTCTTTCAGCAAGTCCCGCGGCCATCCATATTCACGCAGATTGCCTTAGCGTATCGTGCATATCTCAAGTCTGACAGGCTTTTCTTGCACTCACTGAACAGACGAAATATTCCGGTCACGCCACCTATATGACTGGACGGCTGTCGGTGTCCGGCAGCTCAGAGGGAAGGATGGGGACGAAAACCACCACCAGCAGCAAGAAACAGCTGCGACGATTCTTTAAAAGGCTCTTCAAGAAATCCAAAGAGACCAATGGCGCCTCTGATTCCTATTCCAAATTCCAGTGCAGCCGGGAAGAGCTGAGGCTAGATTGCTTACCGGAAGTGGACACCGAAAATTCCGCTGCGGTGCTAATCGTTACACACAAAGCAGACGATAGTGACGCAGGAACGGACGGGGTTACGCTCGCGGCGAAAGAGAAGAAGAAGTCGAAACGAAAAAGCAACAAGAAGAACAAGAAGAAGAATTCCGGCGGCAAGATCAAGGAAGAGGATAGATGCACAGAACAAGAGAATGTCCGAAAAGATGAGGACATTTCCAGCCATGCTGAAGAAGGTTCACACTGTCATGGTTCAGTGGCTGTCCCAGAGTCGGACTGTTCCAGAGATTGCCAGACGATCAGCATGGAGATCCATCAGATCGCCGAAACCATTGAGAAATCCGGACTGCTGCTCTCTGGTATAGATCTGGATACGGTGAGAGAGGGAGATGGTGACGTCATCGACGAAATGGCCAGGGATAACAAGAAAAACAAGGCGAAAAAGAACAAAGAGAAAAAGAAGCAACAAAAGATGGAGAAGAAAGAAAGGCAAAAGAAGAAGGACAAGAAGGAAAAGAAAAAAGCAAAGATAAAAGCCACAGCTGAGGAAAAGTCAAAAGGCATGCCAGACGAAGAAAAGCCTGATGGCACCCTTGATAAAGACGCAGAGGACGGTCACGAACAGAATAGAAATACCGGGAAGAAGAAGCGCAAATTAAGTTTAAAATTATCTGCGAAGCGAAGTAAGTCACTCGAGTATGCAGTGCTGCGAGACGAGCCACGGTCGGATGAGCCAGCGCGTGACAGTGCAATCGACGGAACTCACGCCAATGGCGCCAAAACCACGCCAGGTGACGTGAGACCCGGAGATGGTGGGCAGACGACAGAAATAACTCCCAACCCTCCACTGCCAAGAGCGGACTCCCGGAGTTCCACCAAAAGTGTTTGCGATAGGTCGGTGCCAGGCTCTGTGAACAATTCTTTTGATGGCTCGGAGACTCTGTCCGAGGTTTTTGTGGATGCCAGATCCAGTCTGATACCGGAGGAAGAGGAGGGGGAAGAGGAGAGTAATGCCACAGGGACCCCGCTACTGGCGCTACTCAGAAGAGACCGGCAGGGCAAGATACCAAGATCCAGAATGTCTAGAAGGAGCCACGATAAGAGCGTGTCACTGAGAGATTCGATCGACAGCGATTCCGGAATCTCGGACGGTTACCATTCGCCTGCTGTGAGAAGCAAGAAAAAACGCAGCATCAAGGTTAAACTGCTCAACAGGAACAGCAAGGAATCTCCACTTCCGGTTGTGGATCCAGAACCCGAGCGCCCGGCCCCGTCGCCACGACTGCGGATTCCAATCCACAACCTGGACGGCAGGAGCATAGAGATCTTGGATGCTTCTGAATGGGAGAGCGACTCTGGGATCAATCAGAGTTTGATCCAGAAAAATGAAGTGATCCCCGAGAACCCGACGGCTCCACCCCATACCGCCAAATCCCACAGACGTGTCTCCAGGAAGAAGCATGAGATCCTGCAGGAAGAGGATGGGCCCTCGTGTAGCACGAACACCATGGCGGCGGCTGGTGTCTGTATCCAGGACGACCAGGAGCTGCAGTTTCAGGATCCCGACGAGATTTTCTCCGAAGGGTGTGAGAAGAAGCCAGCGGGCAGGATGGGCGCTAGACAGGTACTTGTAACAGCTTGACGTATACATGTATGCACTCAAACGTGCATTAGTTCTGGAAATTCCACACATCATACGGAAGTCCCTTTTCTGTGTCGTTAGAAAACTGTGTACTATGCGGTTAGACTTTGTTAGGTATGCATAGCGCAGACAATCTTGGGTAGTCGCTTGGACCAGTTCCAAAAGCGACGTATATATATAAGCAGGATATACCGATATGAGTGTACATGATCACACGGGATGCACGGTATAGTGTCATGTAATTCTTGTTAACCCTGTAGCGTTTACCCTATAGGGAAGTGTGACAGGGTGTTGTGTATGACAACTCTCTTTTTTGAACCACCTCCAATACACAGCATCTATAAAACGCGCTTTGTAACTGATATAATACAACTGGTGTTCCATTGCTGCTGTTGATTGTTGCAAGTACTACTGTAGTAGTAATTAATAACTACTATTATTGGGGAGGGGCGGATGGCCGTGTGGTTAAGGTACTGGACTCCCAACCACGAGATCGTGGGTTTGAGTCCCGCCATACACTAGGTCTTCTGTGCCTAAAGTTCTTGGGCAAGATTTGTACCTTAAATGTGCCTTGAGGTGCTCGTTAATATGCAATTGTTTGCTTATCGAGAACCTCATAAAATAAATCAAGTTTTTAAAAAAAACTACTATTACTAAGTAACAGTTGCAAATCATGGTGATGGTGGTAGTAGCAAGTAGTAGTAATAGTAGCAGTAGTAATCCATTTCTGAGCTGATGATTGTTGCAAGTACTACTGCAGTAGTAATTAATAACTACTATTACTAAGTAACAGTTGTAAATCATTGTGGTAGTAGTAGTAGTAGTAGTAGTAGTAGTAGTAGTAGTAGTAGTAGTATAGCAGTTGCTCTTCGTTCTGTTGCTGTTATCGAAGCTCTGTCCTCACCTATGCGACCCCTTGTTTCCCTCATGTCAGGTTGGTCTGAGCCTGTGGCAGGCCTGTAAGAGCGGCTGGCGTTACCTCAGAGCAGGGATGGTCATGATGGTCGGTAACCCCAGTGCCAGCTTCAACACCAGCGCTCTCTTCCGCTCCAGACACAGCACCGCCGCCGCAGCCAGCTGAGATGACGGCACTTCCGGTGCTTCCTGTTCCTTTATTTATTGCTACAAACATCAAATATCTGTGATTGAAGTAATACAAAGAAAAAATATCTAGTGTTACTTGGCTGGAGTGAAAGTGATTTTGATTGACCTGTGTAAACCCAGAAGTGGCTACAGCTCGAGTAAATGATTGAAGTCTCATATATATACATGTACATCTGAACTGGAATTTCAGCCATACAGATTTAGTCGTCCTAGTACTCAGAGGGTTGGCCTTTAGTTAGCGATGTTCCGGGTTCAGATAGGAAAATATAGTTTATATCTCCCACGTGATAGTGCTGGAGTAGTACATAAGTTGACTGTTGTATTTGCCGTGGCAACACTAGTATTGATCTCATATCACCCAGGTATATTATGTACAGCTGTGTTTAGAACACACCTTTGATAATTGTGTACAACAATAGTGTGTTTTCTTTGCGTTAAGAACACCTGCGCTCTTCACTCGTCTGAATGTGAACATACAACAACCATACTGGCCAGGAATCGAACTCATTGCTTCATCTTATGTAATATTTATAAGAAGAAAAAAACTAACAGTTACTGACATAGAAGAGTCATATACACTTGGTATTCTATAGCTAGCAGTCTGGTATGTATCCCTGGTGGTGGGGACAGGGTGGTACAACGATAGTCGTACAATAAGGACATTTATATAACATGCTTAAAAGGTTTACAGTACTATCCTGTTTTTGTAAGGTGCGGAGAATATGGAGACTGGATATAGTACCATTGATGCACATCATATATGCAACATTTTTAGCGTGAATCAATTCTTCTGCCAAGCTGAGTCGAGTAAACTCACGTGGTAATATGTATGGCAGCTCAAATTTTGAGACTAATGTGCCAATACTGGATGCGTCACACGGAAAAACCCATGTAGCCAGCACACTTACGCCTAGCAATATGGCCATCAGTTTCCGTGTTCTGTTTGCCATAGAGACTGTCAAAAATTGTAGAGCAAAATGAGGAATCCCTGTATTGTTGACCTATATATTGCGATGTTTTTGGTATGGCGTGCATGCTGGATCGTGCACCCACTCCACCCCATTCCATTAAAAATCCAATATACATACAAGGTGCATGAAGGCGCTTTTAGGCACTCTGAAGGCACTCTGACACCTGGTATATATACCGTAAAAATTCTAATAAGTGCCCAGGCGGCAATAAATTTCAGACGTGCCTTAGACCCGTCTGCTATTGGGGACAGGCGCTTATTAGAGGATATTATTAGATGCATTTTTCAAATTCAGTATCCCCGTACACCCGGCTCCTATTAGAGGCCGGCTTTTATTAGAGGCCAGGGGCTTATTAGAATTTTTACGGTACATGTATATTACGCTCGGCAATGATACTCTGGGTCTCACCCAGGAAATGAGCGGGCGGTAGGATTAATGCATTGTAGCCCATGTTAAAGCTTTACAGAAATTTATGTTGAAATATGTTTCCAATGAAAGGGTTTTGAGATAATTGATGTTCTCAGGTTTTATAATTGGCAATAAATATTTACTCTCACCGCTGACTTTAATTTATGTTTATTTGTATCTATTTCACGCAAGAGTAAATTACCGAAAATATAATATATTATGGAAACGAGGATGCGACCAGGCACTATATATTTTGAGGGAAACTTGAGAGGAAAGGAACAAAGAAATTATTGGCCGATGTACTATAGTCTTATTTCCCGTAATTAATTGTTCCTCGTGTATACCTACCGTCGTAATAATGTCTGTGTGGCATATCATAGGGTCAATATTTAAACTGACTTGAAAAGCATGGACGACCTTTTCAGTGGCATGTACTCTGGTACATTCGCGCTAGAGGTCCACAAAACCGGTCTCTACAGAAACTGAGGATACGATCGAACTTATAACTGGCAGCAAATATCTTTGTTAAATATGGCTGGCGGTTTACAAGTGCACCGGGATATGACAGAATTAAACTATATTTAAGCCATGTAAAACACGTGTTCTAGGTAATGTATAGTACTTTGGACACTGTCAGCGATGCGATTACGGTATCAAATGGCAACCTTCCGCTATCGTAAAATGACTTGCTATATAGGTGCCGCCCAGCCGTCGTGTCTTTTCTGGAATATTAGGTATCGTCCAGGGTATCTTTTTCCTAAACTTTGGTTTATTACAGGGTAGGCTTTTAGAAAAAAAATGTTGTAATATAGGGTATACTGTGTTGGCTCTCTTGTACATTCTCTTAAACGATGCCTACTAAGTTATTTGTTATTAATTGGATCCTTTGAAATTATTATACTTAGTTGCCATCCCCTGACGAAGGCAGAGAGATTCTGCCGAAAATTCGGTAAAAAATTTTCCACCTTAATTTGACTCTGTGTGCAGAATGTTTCATCAGAAATTATATGTTTCCAGGGTCCAAAAAGATTCACTCCCAAATGTAATACCCCTCAATATAGTTACATAACATATATTTTCAATATAAATATTCCAGGTTTTGCGTCTGAAAAAGAAGAGCAGAGACCACTAAATGTAGCTTCATGCTAACCGTACTAACCTTCATAAGCTTAAAAATGTAGAACACATAGAGCTGTAATAATTCGTTTATTGCACACTTTAGCACCTGAAAAAGCATGTTTATTCGAAAATTACATGCAGTATGTTCAACCATAACAGAGAAACTTTATGAACATTGCATAAACATTGCATTCAGGCAGTGCACTTAAAAAAATTAAACTATCACTTTTGACCATGAACTCAATATAAGGATTCCAGTAAATGCCATAAAACAGTAACTCTTCGACACTATATGGATCTTGAAGTAGGTTCCACCGTGCCCTACCTACATGTACCATTGCCTTGGGGACCTGCTTGCAGTCCCACTTTTCCGGGGCACTTTTCATCTATTATTTTCACTTGATCTACGATTAGCCATTCTCGAGATATGTTACATGTTAGAATTCCCATTGACTCCTATGTTATATAATGTGACATGTAGGCCCTACATCACGATTACGAAATCCAACAATAGCTTTCAGCTAGGTTTTGTTGCTACAATTTTCGCTAATAGATCGGCATTTAACAGATAATACTAATCTCCAACATTGGCTGCATTTCTGACGTGAACGGATGAATAATGGGAAATGACTTATTTCCGATTATTTTCTTTCAAAAAACGATCGATATAAATTTATATATCGCGCACTTTCGCGCGGAAGGTCCCTGTCTTTGCCCGACTCGAACGCGCACTGACACTCACAGAATGAACGAATTAAGCTCTCGTTTTGTAGCTATTTATGTTTCAGCAAATTTCCGTTTACCATTTATATATTATTAGCAGGAATAGTAGACTGTCCATTCTACTATTCCTGGCATTAACCTAAAACAAAATACAAATAGAGTATGTAAAGTCTATCAAATCAAAGAGCGGTCGTTCAAAGCGAGAGCGTCTTTGTTGTCTATATTGTTATAAATTTGATTGTCATAACCATGGAATTGTAGATGTCACGTCACTTCCTTCACAACATGTCTGCCATCGGGTTTACAGGAAGTAAACTGTAGGAATGTAGCTAACAGTTTACAAAAGCTGGCTATAATTTTACCGTCTTTACTTAGCAAGAAGCGAAGTTCATATGCTTCTGGGATGGGGGAAAGATCTCCTAACGCTGTGACTTATATGAAGGGATGATGGAATGGCAATCACCTGGGAGGACATTAAACTTTTTATTCAATGGACGCAGGCAAAGGAGATCTATATTTACATATCTTCGACTCTTTTGGTTTTCCTTATTACTACCATCATATATGACTTTGTTCACATTACTATTACAGAAAGGACGGATCTTACAACGCAGAAATTCACAACAGCTTTGTTGGTAAGTGGACAACATACTGATTACTCATATGCTAGTATAGCCGTGAACGACGCTTTATTTGACCGCATGCATGCATGACAGACCCTATGCCTATGGATGATCATATTTTTGGGCTAATTTGCTAGAGAGCAAGCTATAACATCATGCCATAGGATTATCAATAATATATCACTGAAACCCTACCGGAAACCCTGTCCCTGGCTTCAAGTTCAAAAGCAGTTTTTACACTTTTTGACTTGACACGACCCCCCAAGCCGCAAGCCGGAGCGTAAAAATTGCTTGTGGTCTGTGGAGCATCATAGGACTAAAGTTATTTCAGATCTAAATTGAGCTGCTTTATAGGCTGTCATCTTCATGTAGCATTATTCATCAATATCTACAGTTATCCTAGCCGGAATACCTGGTTCGCCTGCAGCTTTTTGTTTTTATGGACGCGGCAAGCTGTGTGACCATAAGTGTCAAACAACTTGGCTTGCAGGGGACAGGTCTTCCGGCTACAGTTCTCCGTGCGATGCGCCCGGGCCGGGGGCGATGCGTAGGAGAGGCTACGTCGATGTTTTATCAGTGCAATATGTGTCCTTTTCCCGTCGCCCGTCCGTATGTGGTTCTTTTTTTTTTTTCTGAAACCATTCGATTGGCCGGATTATTTCTTTCAGATTTTACCAGTGGCTTTGTCTGGTCAATAGATCTGGCCAATAGATCTAGATCTTTTAATGCAGGTTTCTCATACCCAACAACGTTTTACTCGAGCTACTGTAGCAATGATTTGTATGTGCCACGTGCTAATATAGAATTATATAATGAGTCTTTTTTATATAACGGACCACGCCTGTGGAATACGCCACCAGACTCTTTAAAGGTATTACCGGAATTAAGAAGTTTTAAATGTAGTTTTTAAAGGTTTCTAAAGACTGAGTGAACACTCATACAATGGTTGTTGGTCAACAAAGTCTTTTATCTAGTCACTGGGCGCCAGTGTGGAATACTATTGTGTAACTCGCCTACCCAGTATAAATATATTGAAATAAATAATAAACGGTACTCACGATGGAATGTGGGACTTTCAGTTACAGCTGCCCAATTTTATCAAGTATGGTTGCAACAGTTAACTTGGTACAAATGTAAGAACAAGAGGCCCAGGGGCCTTGACGCTCTGCTTGGTCAAAGAATATCAGTACGGTATAAACTTACTACCGTAGTAGCGGTACAAATATCCGTGCAAAGTCAAAGGTAGATACAAGGACGTTAAAAATCGGAAATGCACCGAATGACCCCAAACTGAACTTGAACCCTTAAGTCAAAAGTACCCTGTATACACTAAATATTTACCCTTGAGGCCCAAATTTTGGTCCGTGTCGCTCTACGACTAGCCATTTCTGAGATGCAAGGTGGTTAAAATTGGAGATGCCCCGAATGACCCCAAACTGAACTTGAAAAC
>JAAUYG010103655.1_pt1 | contig 12620 bp, 3 predicted proteins | sample 7278091 | NCBI WGS metagenome assembly JAAUYG01 (sample SAMN14350201, study PRJNA611818) | marine sediment metagenome | isolation source: surface marine sediment (0.6m) | place: French Polynesia: Moorea | collected 2018-08
AACAACTGTTGATTCGTAACAACTGTTTGAGACGCCCTTGTGGCAGGTCTAACGGTGATCTGTATACATGTAGCTACCAAAGCAATACTACACAGCAGTAGGCTGCATTAATTTAATTAATAGGCACTGTATGATAATATGGTAGCTAACAAAATACATCACACTGCACAAGTGTTACGTTGATAGGGCATTACCTCAATAGTATTAAATGCATGTAGGCCTTCGATCATGTTTCCAGCGCTTGCTATAGCAGCGATATTCAGGCTTAGGCGACTCGAATGCCCAACCGTATATGTGCAATATTTGACATGTATAGTGGCACAAATGGTGACGATATAATGCCGTAGACTAGAAGTAGAAATTTCTTCTGCCATTCATTCCTGGTTTCTGGTCCTCAGGCAGCATTTTGTGTCGGTAGAGACACGAAGACACTGGACCGTAGTTCACGCGTGCTCCCATCGTAATATTGACCTAGAAATGAGATAGCACCACGAACTTGGTAAAAAAAATAAGACTACCGATTCGACTGTAGCAAAAGGTGTCTTCCTTATGGGCGATCTCGTTTTCCAGGGTACTGTTAAACTATTGTGTGCTTTCTATCTGTATGAATAATAATGGAACTGTGATGGTGAATCTTTATTTGGGATCGTGGCAGAGATAGATGGTTTAATTGACACAACTACTGGCATCTTCATTCAGGTCATATTGATTTTGAGTTGGACTTGGTTAAAGATCATTAGACAGCGAAGTAAGGTTTAGGCAGCTGATAAGCATGAAATATTACCACGGCGAATAGCGAATCTGTCGACAGGTATAAAGATTTTCATAATCCCACCAATGCGATGTATCAAGTAAAAGATTATCAAATGCGTTTGAGATATCTATCCTGACATTAGACTTGAAACAAAAATCTTTGCAAATAAGCCTACGAACCGTAATTTGATGTATGACAAGAGACAGCAGAAAATAAATGCGAGAAGTGGTCATACCGGATGGACATTACTCTGTATACATCAGTCATTGACGTCATATGAAAGTGAAACCTTAGGCGAATGCTTTACGCTTTCCAAATAAAGCAAAAAGGGTGTCTACCCAAACTACATTGTATCTTCCGTGGGATGGGAAACACTTTGAAAAGTTTTGTAAACTTCATCGGCTTTCCAATACTTACAACCATTTAGGGTGATTTTGTATCAACCATAGATCATGTATAAATTATGCCTTTGCGTTGCAGTTTAGCCCGATATGATTTATCGTGCGTTCGGTAAGATATATTTCGTACCAAACCGAGTTTATGCTGACAGTTAGTAGTCAAAGACTGGCAACGTCACTTTGTGTTCCTACAGTTGCCACAGTCGATATCACACAGTTTTACGAGTTCCGAAACAAAACACCAATTCACTAAATGAAAATTGAACACTACTGTGCGAACAAAACTCATTTGAATTGTAAATCAAAATATATACAGGATTTACAAAACACAGTGACACATTAAGATATACAGATTTTGACATGAAATAACTGAGTGAATATACCTGAATATACCACTCGAGGAACATGTATTCTTTGCCTCAAAATCAAAGACCTCTGCAGATGGAGATATTTCGAGGAACCGTATACTGCAAATCTCGGTCCCACTCGATCTATAACTGCTTTTGAAGATATTTGCTGCATTTTTCAGTTTCTATTGACTACAATGTCACGATTCAAGTATTTCTATACATTAAATCTCATAATTCCAGAAATTAATATTTTGCACAGATGATCACAAGCAAGATGGGTAAAAAGTTGGGCTGTAAAAAACGTTTCTCAGTTTTGTTATACACATACACTGCTTTTGTGTATTTTTAATTAGCATACAGTCACCTATACTGCCCGTGGCGTCATGTCACTCAGAAAATGCTTCTCAGAGCGAGCATAGCCCACAAGGTTCCCCAATTGTCTTGGTACACAACACAGTTTATTTTTGTGATGTGTAGTAACAGTCATTTCCTTTGGTGGTCGGCTGAAAACTGCTCAAGCCACGACTTTGCTGATAGACTTGTCGCAAAATTAATATACTACCGAAATTATCCAAAATATACCGAAGGCAGTTATCAACTGTTTTGCGCATGCTCAAATGGGATTCCAATCCGGTATCCCCAAGTTATAAATAGCGCTTTGCGTAAACCGGGTCGAAAGCCAACTACTGGCTAGTTGTATGTTATGTGCGGTTTCTGAATACCATCAAAGACCGTGCGCAAACCTCTACGTAGCCACGTCCTTTTTAGCGCCTAGTTGTTTCTTAACATACGAACGGTTTATGAATACGGAGCCTGAGCTTGCGTGCTCGCATATGACTCTCGTAAGCCAGGAGAATAGGGAAGCTTTGTATAACTGTCGTTGAAGATTATGAGAATTGGCCATTTCTCGTACAGCTAACTGCTGTCTATAATTGCCACATTGGGAGACCAGACGTTTCCAGTACTCCGTGTTTCCTGATCTGGGAAATACCGAAAAGCTACCGGAGTGGTTGCTACGACGCCTGCTATAACACACCTACCCAGGTACATTGGAGACAAACAAGTGCTTAACCCTTTATACATTAGCCTGTGGTGAACACGGGATCTGCCACCTGAGAAGACCAAGTTACCGACTGCAGGCTTGCGTCCGTTGCGCTTGGCTCAGCCCCTATCGGCTCTGACTCTCTTTTGTACGGTGCATTTTGCCCGCGGACCTTCACCATGTATGGATCGTGTTACCATGTATGCTATGTTGAATGAACTATGATGAACTGTTTGTCGTCGCTTTAATATGTTTACCATGTACACGGATTAATTCTACGGATGCCTGAACTATTAAATGCTTGCTTGGACCTACGAGATGGATTACGATGGATTACGAGAACGGCTTTAATTTATCACCCTGGAAGGAATAGCCACTGGATTTGACCTGGACCGCTTGATCAAAGAATGCTTTGTATTGGCTGCCCGCGTCTGGACTATAGTAAGCCTATTCTGAAACCCAGAGTAACTATACAAACCCTGCTACGTGTAATTATGGTATTCATTGGTGATGACTGCGTGACAACAGTCAGTCAACACAGGCGGTGCACAAAGCTAAGTATTATCTAACACGACAAAATAAGGAATGGACTGCAAATCCACCGAAGCGAGACGTCAGTTTCCTGAATACAGAGTTTGTGCCCGCGAGACATATATGCAACAGCCTCAACCTACTATACTTGCAACCTTATATACTTGGTTTATGAGGTTATCATAATACCAACAGCGAAAAGGCATTACTCACTCAGGGCCGGCAGGCTTCAACCATAAGTTACAGAAGGCCGAAGAAGCGACTTGCTGTAAGTTTATTACCCAGTTACGATCAATAACTCAGGAGTTACGGTTTTATATTTTAATAAATTGTGGCCTTAACATACATTTACCGAAGTTCAAGGCATGTTTGAATCCCTCGGCGCCTTTAAGGTATCGTACTTGTGTAAATACCTTACCATTTTGGACAGGCGAATTTTCCTCAATTTGAAATCTGTAAGGAGGTTGTTCAATAGCATAATCCATGGACGGTCTCCTCGTCGTCGTAACCTTATCATATCATCACGTACATGGTCCTTTTATTCAACAGCAATGATATTACACCGGCAGACGATATACTCATCTGGGTCCTTTGTCTTTTAAAATAGGTCCCGTATTAGATTGTTATCCCATCGTCTAAGTAGCTCAGGGCAGAGAATCCAGAGGGCTGCAGGCCAGCCAAGATCCAATCCCAATGTGGCTTAATAGCTGGCCTTCGGTTAATTCCCAAGTTAGGCCAAATTAGTCCGAGAGTCCACGTTCATTAGAACTCTAGGCAAGATGCCGTAGGGTATCCCGTGGGAAGGTTGGAAATGGCCTTCGCGGCAGACTTCGCTGGAGGAATTGGCGTTCTGGAGTAGCCAGGCAGATGCCAAATTAAAAAAAAAAACACTGGACCAAAAAGACTGGTTCTTGCCCCAAACGCCTGCAGGAGAAAAGTACATGTACACCACAAATGTTACAATGTTTACCCATTTCATTGTTTTACGTTTTGCATTGATCGTATATTTCTTCTTATACCATTGTTTCATACAGTTTAGTGTCTGTATATAGTACATATGTGCCAATAGTATTTGCAGTATGGTCGTAAATAAACTTTTATCTTGTTTTATCTTCAATAAGTACTCGATTTGTCTCCCACATGCTTTGATTTGGTGACATGATGAAAGAATTTATACTTGCGTTCTATCCATTTCAGCCCCCCTTTGAAAGTACCTCAGTTACTGATTCCTTTCCACTTATACTGACATCATGACATCTGGAGGAGCCAAAATGCTATTCTCAGTTACCATTGACACCAGCAAACCCCAGCGGACAGACCAGATGGCTAACACTCCCGGTGAGGTGTACAGGTCCAGGGTCTGGGAGGACCTGAGGAACTTGTTCCAGCATGATCACCTGACAGATGTTATGTTAGCAGCTGAGGGTCGGTCCATACCCTGCCACAAGGTGTTACTAGCAGCAGCCTCCAAATTCTTCTATGACAAGTTTATCACCAACCCTGAATCCCTGGAACATAATATTCTGGACATAGATGACATTGACTTTGACACTCTCACATCTGTTGTGTCGTTTATCTACAGTGGTAACATTGAGCTTACAGTGGAGAAGACAGAGAAACTGATTCCAGCCAGTATTAGTCTGATGTTGCGAGAACTCACTGAGGAATGTAGTAATTTCCTAGGGAAGATGAAGGATGATACATCAGATTTTGTTGCTGTATACAAGATTGCTAAGGCAAACTCTCTAGAAAATATAGCTCAAAAAGCTTGGAGACTCATGTTAGAAAAAATTCAAGACATCACTACAACCGATGCTTTCAAGAAGTTGTCTGAAACTGATCTAGAGGAGTATATCAGAGATGAAAACCTGAATGTAGCCAGCGAGGACCCAGTGTTTGAGGCCGTTGTTACCTGGGTCAAACACGACATGGCAAACAGGAAATCCAGGTTTGAGGACCTGTTGGAAAATATCACCTTGTCACATTGTTCCCTGGATTTTCTCCGAGATGTTGTAATGCAGGAACCACTGATGAAGAGCAGTGCCAATGGCTTCGAACGTGTAGCTGCAGCATTGGCCTCGCAAGCAAAATCTCAATCCATGCAGCTTGGCACACCTAGGAAAGTGCTTGACAGTAATACTTTTCTGGTACTTATCGATAAAGACAAGTGCAGGGTATTGAGAAATGGGGAATCGGAATGGGTAAATGAGAATTTAATGACAGGCAAAATCCTACCATGCAGCAGTGCCAGTAGGACAGGAGATGGAATTCTGATCACTGGAGGAGGGTCATATCCGACATACAGTAAGCAATGCTGTAAGCTCTCTCTTCCCACCCTGGACTATGCCACTGTGTCTGATCTCAACGTGGGGCGTCGTTCCCATGCCTCAGTCTGTGTGGGAGGAGACGTTTATGTGCTGGGTGGATACACTGACAGTGGAGAACTACAGTCTGTGGAGTATCTGGATGGGAAAAGTGGATTCTGGTGTCTGACCACTGACATGCCTGTAGCTCTCTACTACCACACTGCAGTTAACTATAAACACTACATCTATGTCTTTGGGGGAATGAATGAATCATACAACGATTCATGTGCAAGTTTTGTATTGGATACGATTAGTAAGACGTGGAGTAAGAAAGCTGACATGCCACAGTACTGTACTTGTGGATCCTCTGTAGTGTACAGAGACACAATCTATGTGCTGGGTGACAATTGCTGTATGTCCTATAATCCTGCCCAGAACCGATGGCAGACTCACTCTGCACCCGTGGCGAATCACGATGGTGGATCTTGTGTGGTATGGGGAGATCGGATTTTCTTGTGTGGAGGGTATTCTACTACATTAATAGAAGAGTATAATCCAACCACTGATGTTTGGACCGAGTGGAAACATTCAGTGCCACAGCAAGGCTGGTGTACAGTGCTTTCAGTTCAGTTGCAATAACTGTCACCGAATAATGCCAGGTGTTAAAATATGGGTGATATAGTACCTGGTCGAGAGTCAGATAGTTATATTAAAGTTAACATGGGGCATTTTGTTTGCAGGTACTTTCTTTTTTGAGCAGCATGAAATTCGGTATATCTCGTATTACCTAGAGCCATGTTAACATTTATGAACTGCAAGTTTTTTATGAACTGAAAAAGTGTTAAATTGAAGTGCGACGCGACAACTTCCAACGGTTTAAATCCAACATGAACCTATTTAAAATGTAAAGTGACGTGCAAATTTTTGGAATCAAGGAGCAACATTTTGACGATCGACGTGAGACTTCTGTTTGTAGAGACTGAACAGCTGATCTAACTTTTCTGTTCAATTGGGGCATTGGGTATCTGTTGTTCTGGGACCGTGGACCATGGCATACCCTGAGACGGTGCGATAAATTTTTCCAATATATTCCAGGCACAAAAACTACCAATTTTGTGATAATGATTGCATATAAAGAGTGTGTACATAAACTGCAATGATATTTTTCTTATACTGTGATATTAATTTCGGCATTATCACTTGTAACTTCTCTATCTAGCATGCAATGTACAGATGAAACAAAAGCACCAAAAGACCCCAAAATCACTTTAAATGATGCAAGGTGAAGGTTATCCCATATATCTCCTACCGGTGTCCCCAAGTCCACAATTTTAGATATTATCGCTCTATGGTCTTCCGCTTTTGAGTCACAGGCCGCTTTGTGACAAACATCGATTATGAAACCAAAGTCCCATTTAATGCTGCAAGGTCAAATATAGCCCTTATAAGTACTACTAGTGTCCTAGAGTCCCAAAATTCTGCAAGCTTTACGCTATAGCCATCTGCTTTTCAAGTAAACAGACATTTTGAGACAGGTGTACCGAATAAGCCCTCAAGTATTTTAAATGCTACAAGGTCATATAAAGTACCCCATATGCTTTATAAATTTTAATCTCTTTCCGGTCAACGGTTTTCGAGCTAAAGACCATTTTGAGAGAAGTACACTGAATAACCATATCACCTCGTACTAAATCCTGCAACATACCAATATATAAAATATACTCCCAATGTCCACCTGTTACTAGTATCACTGAGCCCCAAATTTCAGTGCGTTGTGCTCTGCTGTCTGGTATTTTAGACGTGCAATTTTGAAAGAAGTGCACCAACTGACATTTTACGCCACTAGGTCAAAGATGCCCCATTTATGTTTAATACCCACGAGCACCCACGTGTAAATTCATTTGTTCTAACGCTAGGCCTATTGGAGTTACAGGCCACTTAGAGAAAATTGCCTCGCATGACCACAAAATGAACTTGGACACTACGTGTGTTACCACTTTCCCCCCAACTCCCAATTTTCGCCACGTTTTGTTGTATGACCTGAGGTCATCCAAGTATTCGAGACTTTTTCGTCTCCAAGGCTGTCGAAAATAGGAATGCACTGAATCACCTCGAGCTGACCTTGAACACTTCACCGTCAAATATACCCTATATGCAGGTGTTGTTTTCCCCTGGGGCCCATTTATTGTCCATTTCGCTCTGCTACGCACCATTTTCGATACGAATACATGTTTTGCCAAAAACGAGGAAATGCACTGAATAACCTCAGACTAACCTGGAACAATTGAAGGTCGAAGGTGTTATGCACTACGAAATTACCTTTTGGGGACAAACTATTTTCCGAGTCACTCTATGGCCAACCGTTTTCGAGATACAAGGCTGCCCAATTCGGAAATACATAGCACTTAACACTTTACGTCCTAATAGCCCTTAACACTTCACCCTGAAAGGTGCCCTTTATAAACTACACTACCATGACGCACAAATCGTGGCTGATTCGATCTGCGACCAGCTATTTTCAACATACAATTTTTAACACATCTTTAAACACTTCACTGTTAAAAGTACCCTGTATACACTTGATATACTTACCCTTAGAGCCACATTTCGGTCCGTAGAGAGCTACGACAAGCCATTTTCGAGGTAAGAGGTTGTCCCCAAATCGGAAATGTACCGATTGACATCAGAATGACATTAAACAATAAACAGTAAAAAAGTACACTGTGTACTAACCGAGGTCCAAATTACGGTGCGTTTCGCTCTACTAGCCGCCGATTGGAAGATGCAAGGGTGTTTAAAATTGGAAAAGTCGGAAATGCACCGAATAACACCAGAATGACCTTGAGTATTCAACTGAGCGTGTGAAAGGTGCCCTCAATTCAAGTAATTACCCCAGATGGCCAAAGTTTCGTCCGATTCGCTCTACGCCTTCATGTTTCGAGATGCATGTTAAGTTGTCGAGAATGGGAAATACCCCGGATACATGTATATAAGGATCGTATTATCGAGTCGTCCTGTCTATGTTGCTTTGTATCCACTACCGAAATCACACCGGCATATTAGTTTAAAAAAATGCTATCAAAAACACAATACAATAAAATTAAAATTACGAAAAGGTGTTATTGTGATACGGCCTAATGCGATAACACCTTGAAATTAGCAGTGTCATCGTAGCATGCGCAGTCGCATACGATGTTAAGGTGGATCTCGTTTGGGCGTGGTTACCTGTGCAGGTTGAATCAGGAGAAGTTTATTAATAATCAGATGAATCAAATTGCATGCATACAGAGCACAAGGTCGTAAGAGTCGCTCAGTCTGCCGAGGCTTCTTGACCAATATTTGGCAGCAGTTGAAAATACAACATAAAACCCCTATTCTAACCCAACATTTTCATAGGGGTGGGTACCGCCAGGCCCACACCCCCACCCCCACCCCACCCAGGCCTTATCAATGTAGAATTCCTTGCGATGGGCCTAGGACGACATTAAGTACTTTGTCACTTGTCAATAAATGCATTATCTGGCATGTATAACTGGCAGTGAGAGGGCTCGACACTGACTGGGGTTCCTGCCTCGGCGTCTGACAATCTTATGCCTCCTGGATACCACAAGAAATGGGGCTAATTTTTGCTTGTTTTTATCGAGTCGGACGACTGTCTGTTTTCAGCTTGCTAGTTTCGTAGTGCTTAGCTACACCAAATAAGTGGACTGACATACACCCAATGAGAAATATCACGGTGAGTGTCAAAACATACCTCGACACTTATAAGAAAATGCCTGAGGACTCTTACCTTTGCAGAACCTTGAATAGCATAGCTGCCTCGGATGTCCCAACTATCAGTATATGCGGTGTGCGGGTCAGATATCACCTGTGTTACTCTACAGCTGGCAAAGGTATATGTAATATATTAGTGGACACTAAATCTTCACACATACGCACAATTTGTTGTAAATGTGTGGCAAAGATGATTTAGTCATAACAACTGTTTAAGAAGCCCATGTGGTCCGTCTGGGGCAGTGTATATAAAACGGGTATGCAACGCAATATAATGTTGGAATGTAATGTAATATGTACATAAGTGCTTTATTTCCACAATATATTAGAGCAAAAAATATATGTAGACAAATTGTAGGAACAATTCATACTCGTACGCCAGTATTTGGCACACTAACATTGAGGAGAGAATAGCATTCGCCTGGTTACATATCGCAACTCGGGTTTGACCTGGACGATCAACCAAGAACAGCGGCTGAGGAGATCATCTGGTAAGTTATACAGGCAAGTGCTAATGAAAAAAAAGTTGAACTGTAACTACTGTAACAAAAGACCAAAATACCTATACGATTTCAGTATCTATTATAGCATGAGCAAATAATCTGTCATAAACGCCTTCAGTGTGTCCTATGCCACAGTAAATAGAGGTTTTCCTTACCCAAGCGAGAAAGCATTATTGAACTGCGAAACATTTAGAAAAGGTCGTTTGTGGCCTGCCAGAGAATATACTATGATCCATAGACTATATACAGTGAATGCATGTTTATAACCCTCAGTCTATACCAATTAGCACCTGTCAAACAATCGTTAAAAGAACGCTCTTCCTATAACTTATGTTCACAGTATCAGGAACAACACCTCGACCACGTAGGTCACAGCTCTTTTCAACTGCATGTAAGGACTTGTAAAATCTGTTAAAAAAGATGTCTTTGGCCAAAACGGCTTACGTAGCCCTTCCTAAAATATTAATAGACCTATCCCGCAATTCAGCTCGTGCAATCCCCTTGGTAAAGCAGCCGTTTTGTATAATTTGATGGCAGCTCATACCCAGATCCCGTGTTCCTCCGTTCATTAAGGACGTTAAATCTTGTTAACAGTACTGGCTTCCCCGATCTCCCAATCGTCAAATACATTAATATCCGCTCCAACGTGAGTGCCATTATCGAATTCTTCTATATCAGCTGTATATGTTTGCCATAGATATGAAATAGGGGCAATAGGCGATTCCGGTTAAAGTTACGTTTATTGCGCTTAGATTTGACCTATACCAAGGCATTGGACTTACCACAGTTATGCGAAAAGTACGATTTCCTGTTTTATAAGATTTGCATACATTTCAAAGTTCCTGGGCGCCCGATGCTACTATAAGCTACTATAGATATCTGTGAGATGTGCCTGTAAGGTACCACCGTTGGCACACGACTGACCTTTGCCTCGTGTGTTAGAGATTTGAAAACTTTTCGCAAGCTCATGGATGAATACCGTGTATATCTAGGGGCCCAATTGACTTACAGATTGAAATACGTTTATATCCGGCGATCACCCTCTTCCCCAAACCCCGCCTCTACCCGGTTTACATTCAACACCATGGCACTGTACATTTCAAAAAGAAGCTGCCAAAGGTTTAACATTAATTCCATTAATTCATAAGCCATAAAGATCGTCAAAGAGTATCTAACAGGATCACGTATACTCTCGACCTTCTCTCTCTAGACTGAAATGTTTGAACAAATTCAAAGTTAGACAAGCAGCCTGTCGTTGGCCTATCTGTAAAAATGCGATTTCTAAAACATCGTCAAGTGGATGGACACAATGAAACGTTTTGGCAGAATGTGACCTTATTTGTTAGATTTCCTAAAACTTATTTTAACATGAAACTATTTGGAAATATTTCTTAACATGGGTCCATATAGGGATGGCATTTTCAAAACAAAAATCATTTATCCTGCAGTTATTGCTCTTGTTAAAGTACACTTTTTATAGAGAATCACTGTGACATCCCACACAAACCTTCCGCTTTCTGAAATCCACTTTCACCAAAAAAATAACTGTTGAAATTATAAGATTGTGGCCAAGGAAAGAGGAAAAATCGCAACCCGTAGGAACGGTTAATCATACAGTGAAACGGGCTACAAGTTTGGCCCCAGAGTAAGTTTCTCGTCTACGTGGGATACTTCCAGCCTTTGATGTTTCAGCAAGGTTATTCGGTGCCTTTATGATTACTTGGAAGATGGCTTTTAAAGCAGATTTTTAAAACGCTATTCCCTCATTGAAAGTTTTACTTCTTTCCAACCAGGCTTTTGACAAATACTGCCTGATAGTTCACATGAAAGTTACTTGCTAAGAATTAGGATTTCGATACTTAAATTTAAAAAAAATATGGAAAATATCGAAACTCAACACTGTGGAGAATAACAAATTAAACGAAAATTAAAGTTATGTCAAGAATAGCTAAGTATAGAGCAACTGAACAAACATTTGCCGGTCTGGAATAGAATGACTCATGTATTCGGGTACCTGTGACTTTACTGATTCAATGTAATTTGCAGATCTTTTGCTGAACCTGTGATTTTTCAGTAATGATTTTTTAGATTTGTTTGTCTTTTCTATGGCATTTCCCTGTCATAGGTACAATTTTGTAACTTAAAATGTTACAAAAATAACTAAATTGAAGTGCGGGTGGTTTAAAGGTAAAACGTAATTAGAACGGCTAGTCGTAGCCCGGGGGCCTAGCATGGAAACACTCAAAAGTTTGAATCACTCGGATACCCGTTTAATGCATATATACGTTTTGCCTTTAAAGTCGTTTTCCGGTTATTTAGAACATTTCGAACTAAGTTTGAGAACAAACGCATAGACACCACAGCCAAGAAATTTTATACTTGCACTGAATTAGAAAAGCATATGACACTTTGAAGAGGAGTAGACTCAGTTACATTGCCATTATCCATATGTTGGTTATTTATCTAGAAAACAGGTCAAGCAGGGTGACAAGGCCCCTGGGCCTCTTGTTTATTAATTTCAGCATTTGACGTAACCAGTGTTGCTGATCCCCATAACACATATACTGACACCATGGCCACTGGAGGAGCTGCTTTTCCACTCTCAGCTTCTACTGACACCAGCAGATCCCCGCTCACTGAACCGCCAGCTGCATGTACCACTCCTAACGAGGTGTACAGGTCCAGGGTCTGGGAGGACATGGGGGAGTTGTTTCAGCAAGATCACTTGACAGATGTCATGTTAGCAGCTGAGGGTCGGTCAATACCCTGCCACAAAATGTTACTGGCGGCAGCCTCCAAATTCTTCCGTGACAAGTTTATCACAAACCCTGAGTCGCTGGAACACAACATTCTGGACATAGATGACATTGACTTTGACACGCTGACATCTATTGTGTCATTTATCTACAGTGGTAAGATTGAGCTTACAGTGGAGAAGACAGAGAAGCTAATTCCAGGCAGT
>JAAUYG010204936.1_pt1 | contig 12619 bp, 6 predicted proteins | sample 7278091 | NCBI WGS metagenome assembly JAAUYG01 (sample SAMN14350201, study PRJNA611818) | marine sediment metagenome | isolation source: surface marine sediment (0.6m) | place: French Polynesia: Moorea | collected 2018-08
GCCGGTTATTAGCTGGTGCTGCATTCTCTGCTACGATCATGCAAAAGTTAGGACCTGATGTTCGCTACGTTAAAACAATATAAGGACTCGTCCGAGTCCATAAATTTATTTCTTGCTTGAAATGTATCTAAAAATCAAAGACAGCTGTGCTCAGCATGAATATAAGCCATCTTCAACTTGTATATTATGAAACCAGTGAGAATTACATCGAATAACACACTTTAATCTTTCTTTTTCATCTCAAACAGAGCAACAAGAAGGAGTATTTGTCGCTGGTTTCTCTAACAACCAATCCACCGCAAGTCAGCCACGGCAATGGTGTTTCTTTGGAGGATTCACATGACATGGCGGCGATGAACGCGTTACGAGCCCTGGCAGAAACCGGGCTAGATAAAGTGGAACCCAAAAGTGACAGCTTGGCCGCAGGCGATGGGTAAGTTTTATTGCCTGTTGGGTAAGATAAGTTTGTGTCCTAGTGGGTGGGGTAAGCTTACAGCCATGAGTGATAGGGAAGCTTATAGCCCGTTTTGGTAAGGTAAGTTTATAGGCTGTTGAGTAGGGTAAGTTCAGGGGCTGTTGGGTAGGGTAAGTTTATAGGCTGTTGAGTAGGGTAAGTTCAGGGGCTGTTGGGTAGGGTAAGTTCAGGGGCTGTTGGGTAGGGTAAGTTTATAGGCTGTTGGGCAGGGTAAGTATGTGTCCTAGTTGGCAGGGAAAGTTTTTGTTCTAGTCGGCAGGAGAAGGTTGTTTTCTAGTGGGTAGAGCAAACTTGTAGAGTATCTTGTGGAGAGGGTATGTTTGCAGGCATAGTTGATGGATAACTTTATAGCCTGTTTGGTAGGGTTAGTTGTAGGCTGCAGGTTATGGGAAAGTTTATAGGCTGTTAGGCAGGGTAAGTTTGTTTTCCAGTGGGTAGGGTAAATTTGTATTCTTGCGGGTATTGCAGCCTCAGGGGATAGGTAAGTTTATAGGCTGTTGGGTAAGGGGAAGATTCAGTTATAGTGGGCAGGGAAGTTTGTGTTCTAAAGGGTAGGGTAAGTTTGTATTTTTCTGGGTAGGGGAAATTTGCTGCCTCAGGTGATAGGTAAGTTTATCGCTGTTGGGCAGGGGAAGTTTTGTTCTAGTGGGTTGGGTAATGTGTCCTTGTCGGTAGACTAAATTTATGGCTACAGGGGATTGCTAATTAAAGTTTATTGTCCAGTGTGTAGGGGAATTGTTGGCTGAAAGTGGGAAATACAGTAGGATCCTAGAATAATGGTAATTCCTTCATGTAAGACATCACCATAAGAACTCGCTACAATATGGTGTATGAGTATTACTCACCTGTATTATATTAGGCACAGTCCATGCCTTTTACTGCATTGAAGGTTAGCGAGCAGAGACCTGAAATATGGACCAAAGGGCCGATGATTCCTGCAGCCTCAATGATGAAAGCAGTAGAGGCGCTGGCTTCATATGCTATATAGCAGTAGATATTTTTCTTTAATGGAAAAGGCCCTGGTTCGATTCTCACCCTCCTCCTTCGACGAAAAAAAAAGAAAAAAAACGAAAGTTTTTGTGATCACCTGTCTTACATGAAGAATAATAGTTTAGTAATTCAGAAAGAACGTAGTGCTGGTGTATAACATTATTGGTTGTTTTTTTTTTTTTTTTTTTTTACCCCTAAGTTGTTTTAAAAATGTAAAAAAAAGTTTGATATTATTTCCAACTTAGGTTGGGAGATTCATATTAAAGTGGTCATGTAGGAGCGCATTAGTCCCACGCACTGTACACTTGTGTGGATAACTCTGTTGACTTTTGAGAGATGCCCTTTGGTCAAGAAGGGCATCCGATGCATTCATACACAGCAATTTGCTACCAAGAACTTACCTACCTCAGCGAGTTTCGTTGCATGAGACTGTGCCCCCTCCCGAGTATCTGCTTTAAAAGAGAGCGATGTACATCCTATAGACACACAATCAGGGTTATATATAAGAAAAGGCATTTCTGCTTGTTACCTGTCGTAGTGGCATGGCATAAAAAAATGTTACATTGCAGTCTTTTACTCAATATACATTTGTATTCTTATGTTCTTTCAGGATACACATCAAGACCGAAGTGGACTCCCTGTCCAGTGGCATGGCTGGCATCAAGTTGGAGCCAAAGTAAAAAAAAAAAGAAAAAGCTGCCGAGAGGCAACTGTGGCAAATAGGTCTGAAAGCACCTTCCAGGTGTAGGAAAGCCTCCTAGCTTGTGCCCAGTAGTTAAAAGATTCCCTGGCATGAGTTTTGGGAACAAGCTAGTCTCATGAAAAACCAAAAAAAAAGAAGAAAAAAATGTGTTTTGGTAGGTGAAACTAGAACGTCTGCCACAGCTGCTGTACCAAGAACTGCGGATGATTATATATGAAGACAACATTTGATAAAACCTTTTAAGAATCATACATGTTCTGTTTGACAATTATACTGTGTATGGTTGATGTAATATATTTGGATACTTTGATATATGTAAGGTTGAAATAAGAATAATAATTTTAAATTCTGACAAAGAGTATTTGTCTTGTAAAAGATACACTTCGATGTTGCTTTGCTGAAAGTCATAGCAAGTTGAACTTTGTTTCTCAACTTAAAACGCTGTTTCATTCTTTTGCACTTAAAAAAAAAGACACCTGCATTGCATGTATTTTTTGTGACATAATATGAAGGGACATGCCAGCCCAAGATCTGTTCATTGTCAAACAAGTGCTATTTGCATTTATTCATCATATTCTCTCTAGTTAATCTTTTGCATGCCTAAAATAACGTGTGTAAGATCTATTTCAAAGTATTCAATCAACTCATTAAAATGTGTTTGTGAATATACCCGCCTTTATAAATAACCTGTGCAGTTATGCAATATGTATTAGCCTACAACTATTCGGTGCCAATTGCTAAAGTGAGGTATGCAGTGCAGTAGGGAGCAAGGATAGGCAATCTGGGCTGAATTTCACGGAAACATTAAAGTTACCGGTGCTCTTAGCAAATCAATGTTCGAATCCTCAAAACTGATTAAGTCTAAGTTTCGACTTAAGTCACCAATCTGAAAAATGTTACTGGCTAAGAATTTGACACTCAGATGAAAGTAGTTTTGAGAGCACTGTGTCTGATTTGTTATAAAGAATCTTAACTTGCAGATACATGTGAGTCGAAACCTTTAAAAGTGTATTCGAGATTTGCAGCCCTTGGTACCAAACAAAGCCTATAGCACTGATGCCCTTCAGCCCACGGCTTGTACGCTTAATGCACTATACCGAACTAAATTGGTGTTCAGCCAGTATAGAATAATGTTACCGCAATGTATATCTACTATCTAGCCAAGGAAAAAATGGGTTTATTGTGTAGTATTAAGGCCAAGCACACTGTGTTGTTCATGTACAGTGATATTTTGGCTGTATATTTGCGAGATGTAAAATAAAAACTTTTATTTTGGAACTCAGGCATGGCATACTTAAGTGACTGTAATACTTGTATAACATGTTTATAGTACCAGAGGTTTTCTCCAGATATATCTTCAGCTGTTAGAGGCTTCTGGGAGTATAATCTGTAATGTACACAGGTCGATGTCTACTCCAGCCGCAAGTACTGGTAGAATTTTGAAAAGTTACGGCAGAAATAACAGGTTCAGCATTTCTAGTAAAAAGCTTTCCTTTCTCTGTGGATCAGATTAGCTTAATAGTCGCAAGTTGAACAATTTCTGTTTATGCATTGTGTGAACCGATGGTAGCATGCACAACAATCGAGTTTAAACTCGAAACTTTCCCACATGAAGGAGTAGCAATGTATTTACATGAAGATGCAATCGGACATGTAAAAATATATACCTCTATTATGCGTATGCAGAGTTGTGGAAAGTACAGTGAAGACATGTACAGTGTTTGTTTTGCCGGCTGTTGCGTTGCGTTTGTACAGACTTCCTCGATAGCTTGTGGTTTTTGGCGACTTTATCAAAAAGTGGCACTGAATGCAATTTGTGGATCTGCTACAATAGACACAATGCATTACTGGTTTTCCCTAGCCTTATGGCACATTTTAGTACAGGATATCTGTTTAAAATTACTCCGTACTTTGATGTTAATATTCATATACATAGCAAGCAACGTTTTACCACTATATAAATGACCGCCGTCATTTTGAGTGGCCACCAGCCTAACTTGAGTGGGCTTAGGTAAGTGTTGCGAAGTGTAGCCTCAAATCATACTGGCGTTTTGTCTGCTTCTTGTATTAAGATAAACGAAAATGTGAGGCCTGATGTTCGAAATACCATGCATGGATGAGAACCATTCCATTTTGGGGCAGGGGGGGTAGCCGAACTGACACGTCCTACCCTGAAGCTGTTGAAATGGAACGGTCCTTTTCCTTGCACAAGCCTGTTGGCTATTTTATTAAAGCTACAATAGTTTGATGTTGTCTTCATATCTTATCATAAGTCCTCCCTTTAATAATTCAATATTTTAGGTAATATCTTCCTTGTGGAATAAACAGCGAGAAACTGCCATCTGTGTTTGTGTGTGTATCATTTGTGAGGAACAATTTCAAAAGTATCAAAGAAAGAAAAACCTTCCTCATAAAGTCTTAGCAACAGGCTTTCTTTAATTCTTCTTCACTCGGCATGGTGAGGATATGTGGCTTTCAGAATGCGGTAGATCCCTTTTTGACAAAAGCCCCCAATTTTGCCAAGAAATTGTGGCCATAGATTTAACAGAAGTGGCCTTTGACCAGAGAAAGAACTAAAATGCAGATGTACCTGTGGTTAAAAAAAGTAGTGGGTAAGCGGCAAAGATTTTTGCGCACATTGGAGTGGCTTCTATAGAGAGTAACCACTTAAAAGAGGGACATTATTTCCATGGAGAACATTTGGTATCCAATCTAAATGTAGATCAAATAGGTTACGAGGCTGCTGAATAAAATTCTCTCCTATTCCTAGATATTAATTTTTCACAATAGAATAAATGTTTGACGAGGTGCTAAAGAAAATCTCCCTGAAAATTAGTCGAACACTTTAAACTGGTGTAAATGTCCTGCAATTAGTTTCTCTGCGTTCTGCTATTATATGGGAATATACTTGAGTATCTAAAAAATTTTTGGTGCCAAGAAGCAAATAATGTGCTTAACCATCTTAGGGTGGGAATTCAGGTGCATTCAGTGTTTCAATGGTGTACAGAGCAACCCCGAAAGAACAGGAGAGATCTAGTCAATGTACATGTACTGGTAGCTTCTGAATGTGCTCATATTTAAGTTTAACCACAGACTTTCATGGCCCAGTTATATCATTTTGACCTAACAAGCTCTTGCCACATGTGGCAACGTAATATATTTTCATGCAACTCGTTGAAACTACAGTACATGCAGTATTTACTAGCTGGTATCTGATCTGATTGATGGCATTACACATATCGTGCCAACTACAAAACTGAAAATGCCTTATTTCAGTCTATCTGTAGTAACAAAATGATCGAGCACCACCCAGCAGCAAATGAGGACTACGGATTGCCAACAAAATGTTATAACTTTTTTGCATTTAGACACAAAAATTTAACGACTAATACAACTACACAGTCATTTCATGGAAACAAACACTGGAGTTTGCATGTAACAGCAGCAATAGCCTTTTTATTCAGCACCATATAACGTAGTTACACCATGGTTATAAAGGACCCATGGTATTTTATATCTAATCATAATTATACACGTATTACACGTTTGATCGACATACCCGTATGGATCACTTACATCAATGCCAGGAGCGATACATCAAAGTTTGATATGTATACAGCAGTTACTGTCAGAGCATATGCATAGCTTAAAACTAGCACCTGACTATCAGAGCATATGCATAGCTTTAAAACTAGCACCTCAAGAAGGATTTCCTCTTTTAGCACCAGATTATATCAACGGTCAGCTTTTCAAAACATACGGCATTTTATACCACAAAAAAGTTTATTTTGGCAACTTTTTGTATTGCCATTTCAACACATAAACAGTTACAGAAAACCAGGTTATATTTATTTACTAATTTTTCTTTCATGGTGTTTCGTTACTTTCTTGACATTTAGCGTGCCTTCGCTTTTTCTTCGCGTCAGTCTATGTGCATGTTTCATGCTGTTTATGAGGCCTTCGCTCTTTCTTCTCCGGAGCAGGCTATGGACACATTCCGTACTGTAGGCCGACAGTCATTCCTTCTTGAAGCGCCCTGTGAAGTTGGCCATGAACGTCAACCCTCCGAAGAATTTCTGGAGCGTTTCCGAAGTTTCAACTGGGATGATGCTGCAAACAGAAATAATAAAAAAGTTCCATAGAAGATGCCACGTGGCAAACAAAAAGATGATGTATCTGCTGCCTCTAATTAAATCAAGCATTTAGCAACATATGTCACTTCAACTCAAACATGGGGAGTACATGTATATTCAGTCATCTCATGATACCATAATTAACAAAAAATTTTGAACTGACAAAAATATATTTTTTTTTACGTGTCCGACTATACCAGGCCTGTGAAAAATAGTTTGTGCACATATTTTGGTGTTCGAACAAACTGCTATGAATCACAGAGATGATCAGAGGCTTGAAACTTCTGCGCTGTTGCAGCACCATCACTTGTAACCATGATGTAAGCCTGTGACTCGAGTCACATCAACATCATCAACATTCATTCTTGTCTGGTGCATTCCTTAACTAAAGTAAAGTGACACTGGCCCTCAGCTTAGTTATTGGCTAGATGATGCATTCCTTGCAGCAGTGTGACATAGGCTAATAAGATGTTCTCACAGTGGCACATGCTTTTTCAAAAACATACTTTTTCAAAGCACCCAAGATGTACATGGCCCGTGGCATGAACAGAATTTTCTGGTTTGTCAATACAGCCTTGACTATCCTGTTGGCAGCGTAGTCTGTTGTCAGCGTGGGCATAAGAGATGGAAATCTGGGAACAGATAAATGAAGCAACATCGAGGGATGGTTCATGTAAACAGGTACAAGGTTAAGAGGATGAAATGTGGGGTTGCACGTTGGATATACAGACGTTTTGACCGCACTGAAAAATGTTCACTGTGTGAATGTCGAGGCTGTCACACAGGACTGGTTGTTCATATGACAGGAGACTCAAGAGGAGGGGGGGGGGGGGAGAGGGAGGGATCTCGTAGCCTCAATCGCGGTTTAGAGATGGCTGGTGGCATTGGATCTGTATCAAATCATGAACAGTGCATCTTAAAGTGTTAATTCTTCCAGCACACGATCGTTACAGAGAACTGGTGGCCTGTCTTGATGGTGTGTTCACAGATGGTCAGTTTCAAATGTCACGACCAACCCAGTCGTGTGACCACCTTGACATCTGCACAGTGAACAAGACCGCTTGATACTGGTCTGTCGAAACTTCTGTAGTTTCAACATGCGACTCTAAGAGGTGAGAATTTTCTTCCTCTAGATGAGTCTGGAGTCCTGTAACAACATGCATTGATGGAGGTAAAAAGGTAGGTACAGCCTTGCGATACAAGCAAAAATACAGACTGCTGCGACACTGGAAAACCTTGCCCACCCACAAAACTGTAATGCTGTGCAAACAGAGATTTTCTTCAAACTTTACCAAGTATCAAAACTTGGATCAGGGTAAAATTTATGACTTAACACTGAGTTCGACATTTCAAGGTCACTCAGCATCAAATCTAGCATGGTGATCCAACTCTGAACATATGTGCATTCCTATTAAGTTTCAAAAGCAAAATATGACCTCAATAAAAGCCTACCTTTCCTGTACTCCTTCAAATAACCCAGTGCTGATGGTGTAAGGACATATGATGGTTGTGTGCACCTTGTCAGCTCCCGCCGCCGTAAGTTCGTAGGACAAACTTTCTGTGAATCCCACATTGGCATACTTGGTGGCGCAGTAGTCGGCCAGCCGATTGACAGGGATTATACCAGCCATGCTGGCGATTGTCACTACATGGCCATGATTCCGCCGAATCATGGAGGGCAGGAAACATTTTAAAGTCTGGAATGAACAGTAACTACCAGGTATTACTACTGAATTACATTATTTAAGTCGTTATATGATAATCAGATTGGGATGACATGGGATTGGGATGCACATGTGCTAGCAGAAGCTGTTCTTTTTTGTTTTAGATTACATGTAGTTTGCATTATGCAGACTATGGAAGCTGACAGTCTTCTAACACTGCTTTTAGTGAAGTAAAGTTCAGTGAGTGCAGTTCTCTTTTATAGCATTACCAGAGTATTGGAGTATAGAAAGTAATGTAAAATACTCTCCACCACTTTATTTTCTATATTCTTATAGTTTTTTGTCCATGGCTGGTACCCCTACAAAAATGTTAGTGCCCTACATTTCTGACTGTCATGGCAGGTGGGTCTTGCAGCAGGGCTGATGCCAGGAAACTGTTATTCCAATCCACGCCTGCATGAACAGTTCAACAACAGTTACACTGGCAGGTTTGGCTTTTGACTGCTTACCCAAAAGTGTGCCATCAGGTTAATGTTGACGCAGCGTGCCAGAGCCTCATCGGACGTTTCCACGAACGGCGTTCCATTGACAACTCCAGCGTTGTTGATGAGAATGTCCACATCCCCAACTTCCTGTCTGACTTGCTTTGCCACCTGTCTGACATCTTCTCTCTTACTTGAGAAAAGCAAAGGTTAAACACGTCTTTTCTTAGTTAACAGGCGAACAGGACATTTGCTACATTTAAAATTTGTTTACGCATGTTCCCCATGCGTATATAGTACAAATTATTATTATAATATGTATCAAGTTGTCTCATGCTTATACATTAAAATTTATTTATGAATTAAGTGCTGACAATACATTAATATTTATTTTTGCATTTAGGTGTTCCCATACTCCCACGCTGAAATTTTGATGCATCTATTAGTTGTTCCCATACTTACACATGACATGTACGGGACGGTGTCATTTACAATTACAGCAGTCATTGCATTTTAAACCCGTAGTTCACCCAAAAAAAAGAATGTGGTTTTAAAATGGTTGTCTTAAAATGAAGGGATATTTATATTGAAAATATAAAAGTTGTGTCGTTGAATGATTGTCTTAAAATGGAGGAAATAGTTAAATGGAGGGGTCTCAGACTGCAGGGACCACTATGCCACTGATTACATGTAGAGGCCTACAAATATGCATCGGTACCCGGTACATGTATATCTGTTGACCATGTTGATTGTGTCCTACTTTACTTGATATCTTTGTAATAAATACTCAGTAGTTTTGCCTTTGCCCACAGTATAATGTATTAAAGGCCTGCCATATCGCTGTGGAATATTTTTCCAGCTATGGAATATAAACTGAGGATGCTAAAGTCAGATTACTTTATAACATTGTATAATGTTCATTAATCTGTATCTACAATTCTATATACATGTACATCTATACGAATGTACCGTACTAGTTTATACACCAGCAAGCTCACTTTCACTTTCCAACATTCCCTTGAATCATTTATGCAGACTTCAAAATTGGTTTACCTGACGTCACATATGTAGGTGTGCACTGTCCCGCCGGCACTCCTAACAAGGCCCTCGGTTTTGCTGTTTCCAGATGCGCTGACATCCCAGCTGACAATGGTTGCTCCTCTCTTGGCAAACTCCACGCACATCACCTGCCCGATGCCACTACCTCCACCTGAAAATACCAACCGCACTAGTGTAATACGTGTCGTGTATTCCTCCACAAGTTGTATATTTTATGCTGTTTTACCAGTGGATGTTATTAATACAAGAATATAATATTATACTGTTTTTTCTGCGGCCTGAAATAAAAAGCTGTAGTAGGGTGTTAGGAAATGCAAACTAATCTTTACTTTAAACATATTCAATATCAATATATCATGTATATTACATTTATTATCTGACCATATGATAAATGGGATTCGCACAAATGGAAATATATGGTCACATATACCAACACCATAGAGCAGTTACATCAAATATCTGAATCCTCATTTCAGTTGCTATAGCCTTTGCTTGCTCCCATATAATCATGATAATAGGTGCAAATGAGCTTCTGGGGTCTAGTGCAGCCCCACCTTGAAACAGTTTACACTATCATGACTATTGGCACTTCAGTTTTGTTGAGGTACTGTGGTCAGAAAGTATGAAAGTCTGTGCTGATCAGAAGTGGATATCCACTGAGCTGTTCCACTTTAAAATTTTGCCACACACCAGTATCATGATTATGCAATTTTATACCAGTATATCAGTATAGGAACAGTGAGGAAGAGGTCTGTCCCCTCATCATAGGTTAGCAGTTTAACTCGATTCTTCCAGCATATGTGTGATGCTGTCTTCTCTTGAGTAGTGTAAGGTGAAACTGATGCTAGCTGGACCCTCTCTAGCCTGACCTATGCCCTGGTAATATGGTGAGGATCCGCGATTGGGGCAGCAGTAATTAAGACATAATCTAACAAAGATTACATCGGTCTGTTGTCATACATGTAGTTCTCTGCAGCAGGAGAAGATATAGACCCAAGGGTGCTGTTAACTTTTACCACTAGACGTATATGTATCAAAACTTCTGGGCTAGCAGTGCACTAGGACTTTTTCTGGTTAGCCGCTGTAGCTAAACGATATCTTTTCTTTTAGCCACAAAATATGGTTGTAAAAGGCATCAACAGTATTAGACTTGGACAAAAAAAATCTAAACAATATGCATTTTTCTATTTGATTAATTTGCTGTTAGCCATCGAAATAACCTAAGTGACAGCTATCACATATACCGGTATACATATTGATTCATGTAACTACATAGTATATGAGGTAAAAGTTAGGTTTTAGCCACTGTAGCTAAAAGCAAACCAATTCTTTTAGAAACATGGCAATTCTTAAATTAGCATTTGGCTATGTGGCTAATATGTAGTGCTAGCTCAGCCAAGACCACAACAAGTAGTCCCAGTTTGTTGTTCTGGGGCCTGAAGAGAACGACAGGGTACAACAGGGATCATGGGATATAGGCATACGACCCTGTTGTATCCCTATCAAAAGTGTCCATCAAAAGATCTTTCTAAAGTGCTTCCGGAAGCCCAGAGCACTGGAAGGTAAGTCGAGCAAAACTTACAGGTACTTTGCTTCTTGTAATTACTGGAGGACGCACCCACACCAATTCAACATAGAGGTAGGCGACTTTGATATGGTGATTATAAAACTGAATTGGAAGGATTCAAGCTTGTGCCCTAAGTGGTGACCTATTTCTCTAGGGCCAGCCGATCTATTTGTGCTCCTCACCAGTGGGGTGGGGGAGGCACCAAAATCTCGGGTTTAGACTATTTTTCGAAAAGTCGCAACTGTAACCAACATCTTTTGGTTCACAAAGTGTTATCAAAGTTCCGCTGCGAACACGAGATAAAATGGAGTTTACAAAGCTTGTTTCCCGCCAAAAGTTATACAGGTGCGACTAATATAACTTTTGGGCGGGAACTGATGTTTGCCGACTCCGAATCTCCATACATTAGCTGTTCTCCATCAGCCGCTAGGGGTCGCGACGGCGAATAATGGCATCTTTCGAAAGCGTATACTTGAGCAACGGTTTTTCAGTAAATATACCTGGAAGATGGCATTTGTTTTATCTCGTATTCGCAGCGTAACTTTAAGAACACTTTGTGAACCAAAAGATGTAGGTTACAGTCGAGACTTTTCGAAAAATAGTCAAAACCCGAGATTTTGGTACAACACATATTGGACTCTATATCACGTAGTCAGTGGTAGTATAGAGTCCTATGTATTGGGCTATTATAGCCCCAACTGTAGTAACCTGTGATGGAGGCAACAAGTCTGTGTCAGTCAGAAAGTGACAAGGACTGGCTTGCAGGAGACAGGTTTACCGTCGATACCTTGTATGATTAATCCTGTTTACAAAACTGGTTTACCACTGGTATTGCATGACTGTTAATACCTGTGATTAAAACAATCTCTCCATCGACACTCTTTTTAGGCGCGGGCAAAAGTGCAAAGACAATAGACACAAGAAGTGATTTGACAACCTTTAAAAGGGTTATAAGTATTTCCAGTGCAATATGCATGATTGATTCCAAATACTGTCCACATGCGTAGACTCTTTCTAATGAAATAATAAAAGGAAAACCGTGGACTTTCACACGGTTCAAGTGTGTATTTATGGTATGTGGTACGCCGAAAACCGACTACAAAAGATCTTTTCTGTTTTGTAACGGTAGCTCGACTGGAATTTGATAACGCTTCAGCATATAAGCTAAGTTAGCGGGGGGGGGGGGGGTAGTCGGTATAAGCCATTCTGCCAAGTCAGAGTCTTGTAGCACAGAGATATTGGCTATTTGTGGGGTATTCACAACGAGCTCTGACGGCCAGAATGGTATAAGCTGGTATAGGGCCACGGGCTGGGGCATCACGCTGATGTGGTAGTCCAAGAAACTTAGCCGCCTGCTGCTGATGCAGTGGCGTCTAAGGATTTAATCGATTTTTTGTATCACTCTCTGTATTAGCAACTTCAGCTACTCTTTGTGCTAGCCTGCTTCCACCAGGCCCTGTGACGTCATCGCTAACGCTCTGCTGGCACAGGGCCTGGTGGCGAAACAATACCCAAACTGTGTTTGCGCCCAGAATTCTGGGCGCGA
>JAAUYG010033512.1_pt1 | contig 12615 bp, 10 predicted proteins | sample 7278091 | NCBI WGS metagenome assembly JAAUYG01 (sample SAMN14350201, study PRJNA611818) | marine sediment metagenome | isolation source: surface marine sediment (0.6m) | place: French Polynesia: Moorea | collected 2018-08
CCAGTCCAAGATATAGCCACTTGTTATGTTCAAGTTCTAGTTGTAGAGTTTTAGGTTTATTTGGAGAGTAAACATTTCTACAGACACTTGAAAGGTGAAATCATGGAAATGGATGACATCAAATTCACAATGCATTGGTACTGTGTATTCTGAACAATCCTGTCACCTGGCAAACTTGTGAGTAAACTTGTGATGTTTACTCACCTAAGCCCATTTTGCCAGTGAGATTTTTCAGCTGTCTGTCAGCTTCGGCTTCCAACATCTGAGCTATTTCTCTATACTGAGTGAAGTGCAGCGCAGCCCACCGATACGTGTCCATATCTTCTGGGTGGTACCGCTTCAAGTAGTCCAGAATGGCCATCTTGAGACGTTCGTCTTTGTCGATCCCCCGCTGAAACAGCAGCTCAAACTGATGACTCTGCTTCAGTATGTTCAATATGTAGGTCATCTCGGCATAGCGACCCACACCGGTCAGCAGTCGAATCTGCAAGAGCAACGGGAGAGTTTCAGCTCAAGACATATAGAGCTGTACAAGTTTACACAGTTAATAAACAATAGAGGTCTCCTAAGTTGTCATGTTCTGTTTATACTCACCATGAGGTTGAATTCCTGTGCCTGCGTGAGCGACTGCACAAGGGTTCGTGAAGTTTTCAGCACCCCCATAATGCCTTCCATGTTACAACCCAAGGTAAAACAATCGTGAGCATACACCAGCAGCTCTGCCTCAACGGTCAGCACTGGAACAATTTAGTAAAGTAAACTCTAGTAAGTCATTAAATGCATCTACAGTGTATGTGGCTAAAAAGTACTTTTGATAAAAGCTATTCACTTTTGTCCAACAGAAGATACCCATGCCTGCCCTTTACTCTTTCCATGTCAGAAAAATCTATTCGCCTTTGTAAAACAGAAGATACCCATGCTTGCCCTTTATTGTTTTCATGTCATAAAAAGCTATTCGCCTTTGTCCAACAGAAGATACCCATGCTTGCCTGTTATTCTTTTCATGTCTTCACCAAGCAGGATGTGCAAAGTATGTATGATATGGAAAACTATTGGCAAATTAATGCTTAATGTACCAGTATATATACATCTAAGGTGGCTCCATAATAAACACAAGTAACAGCAATGTATATACATGCATGAATCGAACTAGATGCAAATCGTATGGTAACATGAAACATGGAAAGTAACATGTGTATAGCAGTCGGATTAAAGTATTTCAACCCATTTTTAACAGATTGTATGAATTACCGGTATATATTGCTGGTAATGTATTCAGACAAAAGGTCTTGAATAACATTTACCAAAAATTGTGCCAGTTATATTGAAATCACCGAGATGTATCTTAAAATACAATGGTCACTCTCTTAGTGGCCACTCTTAACAGAGGCCACCCTCTCTAATAAGGACATGAATATTTGCAGCTACTGCTATCAATGTATTTATGTCTCTTTATCACAAAAGGCCAGCTCCCTAATGTTATGAATGTGGCCACAATTTCTTGGCAAATAGGCTGGCCCTATCAGTCTCACTACTGTATAGTTCAAGGAATCTTTTATAATGAAATCTAAGGTAACTGTTATAAGTTCTTCTCAAAAGTGTTACCAAATACTGTCCTTATGACATGCATGAGTTGCCAAATAATTTAAGTACATATGTGTATTAAATACTAAAGTATTTAAGTTTAGGTTGCAAAGGAATTCTTTCTGGCATAGCATATTAACAAAAGCAAAAGACATGATGGGTTGGTGAGGCTAACAGTAAGCTACACAAAAAAAACAAAACAGAAATAAACCCTCAGACATAGGTCTGAAAAGTATCTTATGCTAAATCACATGGCATAAAGGAAAAAAATCACTCACTGAAGCAAAACAGTACGAAAGTGATCTTTAGGATTGAAAGGTACACATACATCATGCACATGTAGTCATGTATATGCGCAGAACTGGGAAAATATTGGAAGATAAAATACGGAAAAAAAATAACCCATTCCATAAGTGCTGCTTATATATATATATGTATGAATATGTCATGCGGGTAACACCGAGTGGAGAAATACATGTGCCTGTGATCTATCATACCGGCATGGTCCTTCTCCTCAATGTCTGCCATTACATCCAATGACACTGTAGGCAGAAACAGAGTACCATTAGTACCATAATATACTACCATTGCCTACAGTGTGAGCTCGGCTTCCAATGCCATGGTATGCAACCACATGTATACTCGCTAGCAGATATTGGTAGTTTTTGGAAAACGGGCATCAAACATGTTTTATTTATATACAGTTGTAACAGTGAATGTGTCAAACTGTTTTTTTTTTAATTACCCAAATGGATATTGAAGGAACTGACGAAAATTGTCCAGAAGCCTGGCTGCGGTGGTATAAGTGCATTAAATCTCATGCCCATCACATGCATTAAAATAAGGGGACTGAGTGAATAGGCCATTCTGACTCCCAAATTGACATTAAAGTCTCAGGCTGATTTCACTGACTCTGAGGTGGCGCAAGGCGAGTATCTATCTATATATTTTTGGTAACACAATATATCTAAACTGTCGTCAAATATGATAAAAGAATGTTTTCTGTTCATCATAATTTTATTATAACTTTTACATGCTTAGTTTTGTTACAAGCAATACTATTATTTTAATAGCGATATGAAGTTATCTTAAATACATGGGCCAATAGCAGACTGAAGATAAAGCACAGAGTGAGGTATGAGTCAGAACTCGACAGTAATGAAACACAGTACCTTGGCGGGAGGCTTCGCTGTTAGTGGAGGCGATGGTTTCTGCAGAGTCCAGAAGACGATGTCCCAGAGCCGATGGGTTGTCACACAACTGGATCAGCTCCTGCAGTCCTGTCCTGGATCCCAAACCAGTGCCTCTCTGTAGTGCTGCCCTGGAATCTCCTTGGAGCAGGATCGGCTGGTCACTGCCACTGTGCCGGTTCACTAAAGCACACACACCCAAGTAATCAAAATTGGTCTACCAAGTAATATTTCATGGGAATAAACCAGACTACTAAGAGGCTCTAGAATGTCTATAAATATTGCATTTTGCTAAAGACAGTACATGTCTTAAACTAACGGGAGTCGAATTAAGCCTTTTCGTCCTGCCGCCAGTAGCGAAGTGTCACTATTATTAAACTACACAGAAGTTTGCCAGTGCCACACTGGCTTTAGTACACAAGCTCAGCAACTGTATGTTGCAATACGGCTGGAGTTCTCGAAAACAGTAAACTCCAAATTTTGACTCAAATCTATCAAAGGTTTTACTTTTAAATCAGATTCTTAGCCAATCACATTGCTCGGATTAGTGAATTAAGACAGAACTCAGACTTATTGTAAATTCATTAATATTTGCGAGGGATTTATTTGGCGAATTTCGTGACCATTTTTAAATCGCACACATACATACCCGCAAACATAATTCATGTGTACTAGGATAATTAACAGGACCTGAGCTAACCGCAAATATTAATCCCTGCAAACATGGCCTTGTCTCAAAAAAAACGCAAACATCAATCCCGCAAACATTAATGAATTTACAGTAAGTATTTCAAGAACACCAGCCTTGGATTCCTCAATGAGACTTTAACAAAATTCTCACATTTTACAAAGTATCGGTCGATGTGTAGAGAACATGCAGACAGCCTTCTATATAATGACCTATCCCAATCCTGCGTTGATCCACATGATCCATACTGACCTCTCTGGAGCAGTCCTGTATGAACCTGGAGCGCTTCCACTATGGCGTCACACAGGAAACCCACAACCTGGGAAAACAGTCGGTAATTACCTTAGTATCACTAAGGTAGCATGATAATGTGGTCCCTGTGATTTAAGACCCATACATTTTATGACTTTGCCACTATCTTATGGCCACTATCAATTTAATAAGAGTACGTTTTTTCTGGCTGAATGGGTAGTCTTAAGATCTAGGGAGTAGGGACCACCATGGCAAATGATAACATCCAGACAAGATTAACAAGCAGTTAAAAGGATATCAAGACATAAGTAAACAATGCAATATGTTATACAACATGCGAACTGTAGTTTTCCAAGTATGCAATGGCCAGTCTATCGACTTAATTGAACTCAATCAAAGTGATTCATCACTCCTAGTTTGTACAAGTTAAATTACCGGTAATTAGGAAACTATGGGACGTACGATTAAAACTATTATATTGCATAGTTCCAATGGTCTAAAACACTTTTGATACATTAGACTTAATACAGAAGACAATCATTACCAATCATTGAGGCTTGTTCATCATGCTTGCTTGGATTGGTAAGTTTCGCTGACCCACTATGGTCAAACTCTGGTCATGTGGATAGTATTACATTAGCCTTTGGAAGACCTGGCCCGCCTGCAGCTATTACCAGTACCATTATCTGATGGACGTGGCAAGCTGCGTGACCATCAAGTGTAAAAAAACTCAGCTTGCAGGAGACAGATCTCCAGATAGTAGATACATATAGTAGAGGTACCTGATGTGGTGTATCGAGCTGTCTGTGATTCTGGCATAAAAAGACTATTACTGGATTATTTGATAAAGAGGAGAAGTGAGTTTCTCCAGTGAATCTGTGTTCCGTCAATTGGAACAGGAAGTCACGTAAACAGAAATCTCCAGACAATGGTGATATCTTAGTGGTTGTGTGCAGTACCTGAGTGTCACTAACACCACTAGATGTGACATATGCCTTGGCCAGACCGTAGCGCTGTGGGTCGTCAGCTGCCAGCAGCTGGTGTAGCAGAACAAAGTCATCCTGAGACAGTACCCAATGGAAAGTCTGGCGCAACACCTGAAATAAAACAAATTATCCGTGCCACAGGCAAATATTTCTGCAGTAAACTCTCTCAAAATATGAAGAGACCTTTGTTGTCATGATCGAGCTTTGTTACCACATATAATAACCACCGTCTTGCCCACTGTTTCTGTCTGTCTTTCTGGGATTTCAGAGTTCACTTTCAAGTTACAGGCAGAAACAATTTCACGCAGTATCTCTGTACCCAGTTTTTCCAAGAATGAAGTACACATGTACATGTATGACCTGTGGAATTATAGTTTGCTAAATTGTAACTTGCTATTATTGTTCACTGAATTATAACTTGTGGTTTCAATAAATTTTGTGGTTGTATATGTTCATGTCGTACATGTATTAATTTTCTAGTACATCACATATTTCAGGTATTCCAACTGCACGGATACAGATATATGGCAAGTTAGCATATTGAGGTGCATCATTCTAACCCAGAAGCCGTGTTATCTTGTATTTACACTCTGCATGTGCACCACAGGAAAGCCTACAAGAGCTATTTTGTAGATCGTGAGGATGAAGGTGACACATCTCCTGGCCTCTCCACAGTGTGGCGCCACCGTCTCCAGGCTGTTCAGTACTGGATCATCCTGGTCGTATGGATCACTGGCCATGCTGCTGACACTGATCACTGAAGGGTATGGTAAGGTAAAGAGAACCATACACCACTGTAAGCCTCAGCCATGTTTGTATAAAGTCAATACCATACTAGGGGCGTGATCAGCAGCCAAATTGTGAATTGATAAGCATAGCAGTTATGTAAACGATTAGTGTCAATGCATTGCTAAACAGATAGCCTATGTAGCAAGCCCCTATGTAGCTTTTGTACCCTACCATCATTTACACCAGCTGCACGTTTAAGGGTCAGTATAAATTTAAATTTCAGCAATAACTTCAGCCAAATGCACCCAGATTGTCACAAAATGTAATCTATTATACAAAGGAGCATGTGTATTGAATTATTCAGTTTGCAAGAAAATACAGCTTTTCAAACTGCTACATGAAGCCGTGATGTTCAGTGTGTTACATACCACTGCCTGTTCTGGGGAAGGCCACCAGACTGGTGCTGCTCCGGCGCATACGGGACATTGGTGTGGTCTTGCCCAAACGCTGTATGTCAGCAGTTCTGTCTGAGGGCCGACTTAGACCATGGGCTAGTGATAGACACAACTGCAACACAACAGCAAAAAGTAAATTTGTACATGAGTGGTCATCCATTTGAAAGGCTACATTCTTGCCAGCATCCACATATCTATTTGAGGAGTTATAGCAGTATTATGTAATAATTTGAACCAGCCGAATTTTGAAATATGGCCCAGGGTTTAATAATAATTAATATCAGCTAGGTCTCAAATAATTTATAACAAAAATAACTCTGAATATTTTCCAACTGTTATGTATGTGTACAAATCTGACATATGTAGTTAAAGTGTAAACACACAAATAAGCAGCTAAATCACAATGTAAGAATGCAAGATAATCATAAGGAAATTTATATCAAAACCTATGTGTATTCTAATTTATTACCTACCAAAATAATCTGCAAGTCAGTGGATTGATAGTTAAAATGCTGAACAACTTGGACAGACTCTTGTACATGGCCAGCATTCAATAATCTGCCAATCAATTTATCCAGGGCAGCTTCTTCCTTGTTGTCTAAAGCAAGCTGATCATCATCTAGGGGAAAGCAATCCAACGAGGCACCAATATCCTGTTTTGAATATTGGCTGCTGGTAGCACTGGTTGGAGCAGTTACTTTCTGCACATTGTATTTGCCCACCGAGTCGTTTCCATGTTGAGAAGTTGTCGACAAGGGGAGGGTGCTTTGGTGGAATGTTGGAAAGTTCAAAAGGTCATTCTGCCAGAGTACTTTGTTGGTATGTGATAGTGGTTCCTCTGAGTCAACCTGCAACAGGATAATAGGGGCAAAGGCTAACAACTGCACAATACAGAGCAAGCCAATTAAATCAAATTGGTAAAGTCACAAACATGATCCATAGCCATAGCAGCTGCAAAGTAATCTTAAATATTCAGCTTTACCTCTATACATGCAGACAATCTCAAAAGAATAGCCAGTAAATGATTTGACATACAGTGCTTAATAAATTTGTAAAGACTAAATAGTGACAGACCTTTCAAGACATCAGGCAAAAACCTTCTGCTTTCCACTGTTATCCCGTAACCTTCAATACATAGGGAGCCACCACTGAAATAGCATTGGTCTGTAGCTATCTTCTATTTTCAGCAATTACTGCATTACCAAAGTATATTTCACCCACCTCACTCTCAATGCATTGTTCTATTTTGCTCTTCCATAACCTCCCGAAGGCTTTGTCGATCTCTGTCTGGACTTCCGGTCTGGCTGCATTCCCGGTATCCTGATCCAGTTTCAGCCAGTTGTAGACATACTGACACAGCAGGACCTTCTCAGAGTGGTGGCCGTGTTCATGAGCTGGTGGAAGGTGGTCACTAAGGACTTCCTACAACAACAACAAAAGTTGAACAAAACTTGATATTCATACATGTGTATGTACATACCCATACTTTTCCCCATGCTTTAGCTACATGTAAAATGTTGTTTAGAATTTACATTAATTTTTCTTACAACTGTCTTGTAAAATTAGATTTACTTTGTCATGGCGTCCACTGGGGTGACCTTGTGGTACATAATACTAGCATTCTATTAGGGGTGCATAGCACTAACCTAGTGATACATAACACTACTAGCTCTCTTTGCCCGGAGTGTGTAATGCAGCTGTGCTCCAAATGCCATAAGACAAACGATAACTGTATGTACAAGTCTAATATCCATGGAACTGCACTCATCATACCACTGAGCTGGAGCAGTACCTTGAAAAACTCGGCTGCTGTGAGTGCTGCCACCTTGTGCTCATTAAGTGAATCATTGCAGGATTTCCATAATCTCTCCCTGATAGAACTGCTAAGCCAGGACTTGCTGTCCTTCATATGGGACAGCTTTTCCTTTAACTGAAGGTGTGAAATCAACAATGCAAGCTGTACAGAAATGCAACATAATACATGTACTAAAACTCCTTTTTGCAAAATTTACTGCAAATAGCTCTCTTAGTTGAGATGTTTCAATAAAAAGAAAGTGGGTACCTTTTTGTATTATTTCTTCATGTTCTTATCCAAGGATATCTTGACCATTTGCAGCATAGAATTTCTCTCAAACAAAGCAAATTTTTCAAGTATTAACTTTATATCCCTAAAATATATATTAATTAAAAGTGATTGTCCAATGAAATTCCTGCATAAAATGTTACCAAACTTCCATTTAGAGAAACGTCTTCCATGCGGCATTTCTGTTTATGTAGCACACACCTCATGCATGGTAACCACATCAGACGATAACCCGACAGTGTCGGCCAGGACCCGGGCTTGTCTGAAGTGGCCGTTATGTTGTAACCATGACAACAGCCGATCGCACTCAGGGCCAAACTCGGCGCAGGACGGGTTCCCCAGTGCGGCATACTTCACCACAATGTCAGTGTCCTGGACCAGCCGATGGATCTGATGCAGTGTCTGGATATTTAGTCCTGAAAACAAAAAGACCCGGGCTGTAGTTCTTGAAAATGCTTAAAAAAAGTCTTTCCTTTTGACTTAAAGTCAGATTCTTAGCCAATCACATTGCTCATACTGGTAACTTTAAGCCAAATTTACTTTTGGCAGCTGCATTCCAGTAGCTTAAGGGGATGACAATGTATGTGACTGTATCATATTATATTCAAGTCAACTGAAAAAGTAACACCAGTACCCCAGAGTTGTACAGACATTTACATTTGCATAATGTTATCTGTAAGTGGGAGATATAAATTTTCAGATCTCATGCCTGGTCACGAATTAGGCTCAGTCTTCAGGCTTTGATATCTTTTGTAGAACTTCTGATAAATTAACCTGCTACAGGCAACAATAACTCAAGCTCATCCAGATTCACAAACATAGACTCCTTTACACCGATCTCTACCTACAGTAGTACATTGATATTTCAAAGCACTTACACACATAATACATGTACCTAATTGAACAACTATTTTATGTGCCATTTTAAGAAGGATATCACCTTTACAAGTTCTTAGATTGGGATTACAAAGAGATTAAACCATATAGATTTTAAAAGCAACATGTATTTATCCTGTTCCTGGTGGTAGTACAATTCATGCAATAATGGTAATACATAATTATTATTCATGTCTTAGCACCACAATACCTTGGCAGGAAAAGAGAGGAATGACACTGGTCTCGTCTAGATAGGACAGAAAACATCCAATCAGAATCGGGTTGCTATGGGTATCCAAGAAATGGCGTATAAGCATTGCCACTGTGGTTTCTACATAAGGAAGTGGGAACTGATCCTCTCCTTTCCTAGTATCAGCAGCAATGCTAGGGCTCCTTAACTGCAATACCAACACATACCAGTAGATATAGAGACAAAATCAAATCAGTTGACAGTCGATAGAAAATTGCTTTACTCTATAACCTCAAATTACCCATGAACAGCGGTCATAATATTGTCTTAAGCACATTCATGCATAAACCACATTAAGTTTACCACATTCGTGTATGTTATCAAGTACAGTAATATTTAAGTAGCTTCATTCACTTGTGGGAGCTAACTGTATTATATACATGTGTCTATTAGTGGGTAGGGTAAAGTAGTATTCAGTAATTTTACATAGCATGCACTGGATGTATTAGTTACCACTGAATGCACTCAAAAGAAGCAAGGACATTTTACGTACGGTACACCAATACTAAGAAGATCTGTTTTTTATGTGCACAACTGTGTATCACCACAAGTAAAACAGACTCTTAAGGCCAGTTTCCCATTACCAGATCCTAATGGTCAAATAGAGTCTTTGGTACCTTGAGAAATCCAGACTTAAACTGAGCCAGTTGCTCATGTAGTCTGTCGGCTTTCTCCATGTTTTCAATCATCTCACAGAAGGTGAAGAATGGCACAAGTATGCTGGTCTGAAAGGTACAAAATTAATTATATAAATCAAAGCGAAAATATATTTTGATAATATTTAAAAAATTTGTCATATTTACAATGATGATACATAAATGGTAAATGGAAGAAAATAAATCTAAAAAGGCTTGACTTTAGTGTTTTCTTATAATGTTCTATATCAAGATTTGAGTGAGGGACATTGTACACAAAATGATACTAACTGGCCAGAATATGCAGAATGCGCGTAGTATGAGCTTGTATTGATCATTCTGGATCAGTCCACAGATAACGGAGGTGAGTGCAGGATAGTCCCACTGTGATAGGGGTGACAGGGTAGGCAATGTCTTGGCAGGATCCTGTGAAGCAGCAGCCAGTAACCATGCACTGAGCGAGTGCACTAAAGACGCATTCTGTAAGTTGAGCATTGCACAATGACCTTTTATCTTCTAAACAGTAAGTAAGACATTCAATAACTGATACATTAAATGACTGTTATTTCTGAAAAGTTGAAAACAGATTGATGCTGGTAACATTAATACCTTACACACAAAATTTATAAACTCAAAGGCCCTTTCTACGGTATGTACATGTTGCCGGGATTCAAACCATATTTATAGATTTTGTTTCATTTACTTATGAAAAGTACATGTAAAATTCAACACAGACCTTTGCCCTTATGCTTCACACAGAGCATATTTTGCTTCTGAGTAAACCAGGGTGCAAAATGGAAATAGTAAGGCCCTGGGTCTTTCTTAATTATGTAACCATTAGGTGTGAGCATGAAACAATACTGTAACTATGGGTAATGGCCACCCTGGCCATATATTTGAAATACTACATGCTGGATTTTCTCCAGCTTGCAACGGCCTGAAAAATGCCACAATGCATTGCAATCAGTAGGATGAGCCTGTGAATACTTACCTTGTAACACTGAGCCAACACCGCCAGCAGTGGCTGTCGGAGTTTTACTGCAGCAGCACACAGTGACAGACTGGGGCAAGCCATGGCCTCACATGCCAGAACAATTTCATACAGATCACTCTCTTCAGTCACACCAGAGGGCAGCAGTGATTCCAACGAGACAACTGGGTCTGTGGATGAAGCTTTGTCTTCAGAATCACTTTCTGTCTTTTCTGGGAGCACAAAATTTAAAAGCACGGTCAGAGATAAGTTGAAGGTAGAAGATATCATGCAAAACAAAGAAATAAGTGAGCAAGTGACTGAAAGCTGATCTATGAACAAGGTCATGCAGGTACATGTAGGTGTTGGTGTGTATATACTGGACCCGTCTGGTGCTAGTCCGACCCGCGGCCAGTTTTTGTAGTGCTAGCCCACTGAAACACCATGCCACGGGTAGGCAGTGATGTCCAAACCCAGACCATTATCCTGATTCCGAGCCAGTCAGTCGGTCTCTCTCATGTGCTGAGCAGCGAGTGCTATGCAGAGCAGCAGAACTTCAAATTTTAACATCTTATGTTTGACATGGCTGGGGATCAAACCAACAACCTCCCATATGCCAGGCGAACGCTCAACTACTACTGTATTAACACTACTCAGCCGCAGTACAACAAACAAAGAAATGATATTCTTATTACTAACACCTGGTATGAATTTTGTAAGAATCTTTCCACATATTTTGTCTTGTAAATAAATCCTGTAACAATCTGTGTGTTTGTCTGTAACAGTGGTTTTTAACATCTAAGAAAGCATCCTATGACAAACCAAATCAAGCGAAGCATACCACTGTCTGCCGAGTCCTGAAGCCCTATCCTGGAGTAAAGATGAGTCCTCAGGGTTCTGCCTTTCACTGCGGCTGCTGCTTGCTGTTGTTCCCCACTGGTTTGGCCGCTGACCAGGGCTTTGAGGACACACACAAGGTGTTCTCTCAGACAGGCACGTGTGAACAGTCTCACCAATCCCTGGACCTGAGGACAGACAGCAATGGATGAATGTGACTGTGGCAGTACCGGTACACACACAGCTTCAGTTTGTGACTGTTGTACAGTATGCATACTGCTATATAAAATGGCACACAAGTCAGGTGGGTAAGATATCAAGTAGCTGCATAATTCAAGGTTCATAAAGTGATATGAACCCTTTCTGCACTGAAAAGCTCAGATAGCGATCATACTTTATGATGTATTGCACAATATCTTCAATACTCTCAGTGCTATCCAATCTTGTGCACAATTACTATTAGATTTTAATAACCCCCACTGTTACTACAGTTTGTATTAACCCTTTCTGCGACTACAGATTGTATTAACCCTTAGAGTAACTACACATTGTATTAACCCTTACTGTAACTACACATTGTATTAACCCTTACTCAACTAATTAACCCTTCTTGTGACTAGATATACATATTGTATCAACCCCTATTCCTGTGACTAGTGTATTACATAACTTTGCATCACTGACAGGCTGCGATTAAATCAACGATGTCTAAACTCGGACCTGTTCCATAGGATAGCGATAGATGTCTGCATACAACAGGAACATGATCCAGTCATCTTCTCTGGCACAGATTTTGAGAAAGTCATCACAAGGAGTGAGTCTGTGTAGTCTGGTGAAGAGTAGAGACAACAGCCACTGCTGCCCTGCCTCTATACTGGTGCTGCAAAAACGACAGGCACATTCTACCTCAGGTTGATATTTTCAAGTCGATATCAATTCTTGTACATGTAGGATTTACAAGCCAGGAAATATACAAGAGGTCCAAGGACCTTGGCGCTCTGCTTGACAGCTGCAGTTGGGATGACATTGGCAATTTTCTGCAGACTTGTATCAAAAACTCACTGCTGCACTGACTAAATC
>JAAUYG010003306.1_pt1 | contig 12614 bp, 6 predicted proteins | sample 7278091 | NCBI WGS metagenome assembly JAAUYG01 (sample SAMN14350201, study PRJNA611818) | marine sediment metagenome | isolation source: surface marine sediment (0.6m) | place: French Polynesia: Moorea | collected 2018-08
CATAACAAGGGTTCAGAAAAGTACCATGAGGTCAAGTTGTGGTGGGTGCACGAGGGGCCTATCTAGCCCACGGACTATCAGATTTGACTTTGAGTGACCTTCAAACGTCAAAGTCAAGATCACTCAGATTTTCAAGGCTCATATATCATAAACTAGCAAATTCAGGCTATATGTTATTATTAAACACTAATAGGAAATGATATATGAGGAATACAAGTCCAACTGAATCATCACGTTTCACCTTGGATGACATCGAAAGCTCGAACTAAATAAATCGATTACACCATAGATGTGCTTAACCTTAATCCTCAGCTAGCATTGAAAGGTTAAGTTGTTGCAAATGACCTAAAATGATACATTGATGGTGGGGTATTGTGTGAGATTTAGCCCCAAATTTACAATTGTTCGAGTCTGCAGCAGTGAGTGTTTGATACAAGTCTGTAGGAAATTGTCATTTGTCATACCAATTGTGGTTTGTCAAGCAGAGCGCAAAGCTCCATGGACCTCTTACTTTTTCTTCACAAGGAATACATTACGACAATGATCTGATTAGGCACATAGCACCAGCAATCACACCTTGCCAGCTCATCTGATTCTACCCCTACACCTAATCAAAGCCGATTTCGTTTGATGTGTGCTCGACCATACCCGGAGCCATTTCTGCTCCTGGGAACTGATCTGACCCCAAGGATTCGACCAGGTGAGTTTACGGAGCAGTTTGTTGATTGAGGTGTCCGCTCCACCCCGATCGCGATTGTTAACTTGCTTAAGTTCTCTGCTGGTAACAGAATGTATCCTGAGTTTCCGGTGTGCCCATTCCTTTCTCTATCTGACGAGACATCTTTTTCCTTTCATATCTTGCCCAGGTTCTGCACAAGGATCATCGATACCTGTTTTAAGCCCATCATCAGCCCCTTGTGCAGCAATGCTAATTAACAACAGGAAGATCCACCAAAATTTATCTCCGATTATCTTATTAAAAACACGTTAAATACACGCTAATCCCCTTTTTCTCCCTCTTTCTCAGAAACTCATGGGCCCGTCTTTGAACGCAGCTAGTCTGTAATTAAAAGAGAGGATAAGTACATGGATTAGTTCAGGTCTCTAATAAAAATGTCCTTAGGCTAATTTCGGAAGATGAATTCCGAACAGAAAGCAGCTGTCTAACTCGTTACAATGACAACCGAACTAACTTGCAAGTGACCACCGTCCGTCCGAAGTACTCTCATAAAACCTTGTGCCTATCAATAAACCAAGCCAACTCTGTTTACAAAGTGTTCTAAGTTGGACCAGTGTGTCCTCAAACCCATTCACATCAGTTACATCAGCAATTACCCTGTCTTTCAGCTCGGAAGATTAACCTTAGCACCAGCGGTAAGAGAATTCACACAAAATACCGTTACAAGCTTGGCGGACAACTCGGCTTGACTGACAAAAACACTTTGAGTTACAATACCATGAATAAAAAGGCCTTCCAAAATAACATGCAGGTTGTAATTACATAAAATAACAAATACAAATCCTGTTATCATTACCATAACTGCTTGTTACACATTTTACCAATCCATTAAACCCTACCAAACATAAAACACCAATATGTATGCACTTTCAGTAATAATATAAACAGATACATCCATAACATCTGTCAATACCAAGAAACATTAGGATACATCTATGAACAATAAACACATAAAAATGGGTATTAGAAGCTCTAAATAGAGCCGAACTACCTCTCGGCTTCCGGAAACAAGTCCGAAGCTGGGGAAATGAGAACAAGGCTGCGTTCAGTATCGAAACAGTTTGCTAACGTTCCGCAACAGTTGTGTACTAGAGAGAGGAAATTTTGCAAAACGTTTGCAAACGTTTCGATACTGAACGCAGCCCATCTGTCTATGACAAAAACTAGTACTAGAGTTTTCGGAACTATCCACAGGACAATTTGGCTAAACGTTTTATTACCTTTCCCCACTGAGATGGTAAGTAATGAATAAACCGACAATATTTCCGAGGACACACTTAAATCTACTTGACTAGTACACATTAAAAGTAGCAACAGCTACATGCGTATAGTGAATTATTTAACATGGTAATATATGCATGCTGCGTTGCACAGGGCCTGGTTGAACCATAACAATTTATAGTGTACGGAGTGGTACTGTTGGGTCAAGGAGGATTCGAAAAAGTACAGATCACGAGATAAAAATAGAAAAAAATGTTGGATGTCCTAAATCAGCCACCGTAGGTTACAAGCTAAACCCACTCATTTACGGGTCTGTTATGCCTTTATTCATCTCTATTATAAAGTTGGTTTAGTAATTACATCCCTTGTCTACTACAAGATCTATTTTATAACAAATAATATAATACTACATTTATCCAAAGATGTGTAAGAAAAGAGTTGATTTCCGTCTAAGACGTAAGCCTTTAGGTCAGCAGGGAATTTGTTTCTTTATATTAGTGTCGTTATCTCTATAAGGTAAGCCATATCCCAATAATCTATGTCACATCTCAGTCGTATCTCATGCATATCTTTGTCCATTTGACTTTAGTTCTTTACATCATAGTTTGATGTTATCCAAAATCGCATAAATGTTATAATGATGAATAACAGAATACGGTATGGGCTCTTTCAGCTAGACATTATCGCTAAGAATTTTCTTAGGACAACGTATTTACAATGCTCAAAAAAATAAGGGATCACCTCGTCTGCCTGATGTAAATAACACACAAATTAATGATAACATTATTGGTGCAGTATTGACTTGTCATTCTTAAGACAAAAAAACAGCTTTCAGGATACGCATAACGAAAGGACATCAGGAAAACCACGGGCACCCCTAAAACCAAAGTCTTCAGCCAATAGGTTGAGTACTGTCCAAATTGTTTAAAAAGTTCTTGAATATGCTCGAATATGGACCAAACAGTGCTCAGTAACTGGTATGCCCACCCCAGAACTGGACACACTGCCGACAATGTCTGGGAATTATCCGGATCAGACGACGAATGGAACCCTGGTTAATGGCGACCCATCCCTCTCTTAGTGCCTCAGTAAGGGTCTGAACAGTTTGTGGCGGGTTTGGACGACGGGAAACACGCCTCTTGAGCATATCTCACAAGTGTTCAATTGGATTTAACACCGGGGCTCGAGTTAACCACTCCATAACATTGATCCCTTCCTGATCCAGGTACGCCATGACGGCTCTGGCGGTGTGTGGTCGGGCATTATCTATCCTGCATCAGTATTAAATCTGGCCCTACAGGACTGGGAAAAGGCCTCACAATTGGATGCAGAACTTCATCCCTATACCTTACAGCTGTCAGAGCACCCCTGTCAACGATATAAGAATCAGTACGCCCATCCAGACAAATCCCAGCCCACACCAGCCCGGACCCACCTCCGTATCGGTCGTATTCAAGGACATTGCAGTCGGCATAAGGCTCTCCAAACCTCCACACCCTTACACGTCGGTCACATGTGGAAACATGGAAGCGTGACTCATTTGTGAAGAGCACTGGACGCCACTGGCATTTCTGTTGATCCAGTGCAAATTCAAGTTGGTTTCGATTTTGGTGTGGCAGAAGAATGGTACCACGCGCAGGGCGTCTGCTACAGAGATTATCCTCATGGAGTCTGTTTTGGTTACTGCTACGGTTACTGCTACGGGTACTGCTTACTGCTGTGGTTACTGCTATGCACACAGGTGGCCTGGTTGAAGTCCATCTACAGTGCTCTGGCAGTCTCCTGGCGGTGGCGAAGTGCCATTTGTCGGATGTAGAGGTCCTGACGAGCGGTTCTACATCATTATCGGCTTTGGCCAGGAGCTCTTGCAGATCCCCCGGTGGCCTGGAGTCGGGTCCATATTCGAGACACCACACTTTGACTGACTTCATAGGCTGCTGCTACCTCACTTTGGTTAAATCCATATTTGAGTCTCTGGATGGCTCGTGCCATTTCTGGTTCGGTCAGATGAGGCCGGACCCTAAGCAGAACACTTACACAGACAAGATAAAGAAACTGCATGTCTAAATGCAAACAGAAATTCACAACAATGGACGTGTCAAATGTCGTTCCTTTTATTGGGGTAGGTGAGTTTGACCCTGCATTGTTTCGCAACCTTAACTTAAATTGAGATGTCCAGTTGAGTATAGGTACTCAAGTCATTGCTGAACATGTCTCTGTGATATTTTGTATTAAATCTGCCCATAACTGAAAATGATCTACTCCTAAAACGTGATCCTTTAATTTTTTGAGCAGTATATAGTTAAGATTTTTATTCAGATTCACAGAGGTATCTGTACATGTAGGCCTGGATTTAACACGATGCATCGGTTATTGTTTACAATTTAACAGTCACGATATCTTTGTTTGGAAACTTGTGTTGATTCATATTGAATAACATACATTCAATTAATGCCGCCGAACCTAACAGTGAACGTGACTTTTCTGAATACCGAAAGGGAGTGAGGGAATTAGCCATCATACACACCTTGCCACATCCCTCGCTACACTATCAGCACGTAAATGAATGGACGCTGGACGACCTAGAAAATAAGCCATTTGCCTGCAGGAGAGAGGCTGCTTTCGGAGGGGCTAGTAATCATTCTGGGGATGTGACCTTGTGACCGAGCTAGTCAGTTCATTTGTCACATTGTTAGCGTCGTGCAGATAGCAGACCTTTCGTCAAAACAGGCCTTCTTTACAGTAAATAATGGCATGTACGTGGTAAGCATGTGCTACGTGCCCAACGTCTTCACGGTACAAACTTTAGGAGCAAACTGAGATTATTCCGTTTTCATTTTCAATTACAGTTGTCACAAAAATTACTGTTATAGGACACTGGGGATTCTTGCATGTTTGGAGTTTTCGAAAATACCTAAGCCTAAGTTTTGACTTAGGTCAGTAATCTGAGTACTGTGATTGACTAAGAAATGTGACTTAAACAAAAATGACTATATCTTGCTCATTCGGGATTTTCATGTTCTGTTTCAGCATTCTCAGTTCCATTTTATACACATGTTGATTTCAGATACCCATTTATAAAGTGCTGTCCGATCGAGTGTTAATTAACTGCACAGCTAACAATTTATGAAAAGTGTAGCGATATAATTACCAAAACATGTTATTTCAGGTTCATACTATACATCTCCCTAAAAACGTTCACCATGCATGAAGCCTGCAAAAATATAGACTGCTACTCTACATTTTAGGTCGGTTTTGACAAAATTTATGAACCTTTTCCAGGTTCTCAATCCATTTTAACATATTGGAAGGTTGGTATTCTGTTTCGCGTGAGAATACCCCTTTGATGGGGCAAATGTTTACATTTTTTCTGGAAGGCCAAATATTTAACCAGGACTTTTTACCGCATATCACGTATCTTAGGAGACCTTGAGAGGTAATATGTGGTCTTTAAAGAAATATTTGTTTGTTTGTTTTGTTTGTTTGTTTGTTGCAAGAGAGAGAGGGGAGCGAGAGCATGGAGAGAGAGAGAGACAGGGAGAGAGGGAGAGAGAGCGCGAGAGAGAGCGATAGAGAGAGGGAGAGTAATTCTTTTTCCACTTGGCTCATACTGTGGTTGTATAAAGAAGTATGTTTTTCGTACATGTAGCTCTAAGCGCAATCTTATACCCGTATTTGGGGTTGGGGCTGTGTGGTAGTTCTATTGGCCTTGCTGTTACTGCTGCTACTGTTGCAAAAGCGCCTCGTTTGCCAATGAACTTCTCCCTTGGCTGACGGTAATTGCAGCTGGCGAAAGCGTGGCAGCGCATTACTGACACAGGAAAGGGACAGCGCCCATTTGTCCAGGCTGCCACTTTCGAAGACACCCGAGGCAGCCAGCGTCACACGGGCCTGAGATACCTCAAAAGACTTCTGGTGACACATACAGACAGTAGAGGTCTAGTCAAAAGCGAGATTTAATTTTGCTGGTGACACAGTTGCTGAGTTTCCCATCTCTGCCTTGGCTTGGCATAAAGTAGAAACCTGTCGGAACAATTGCGGGGAAAGGGGCAGCACAAATTTGCACCTACATTTTTGCCCATTCTTTGGAGCCTTCTGTAGCTTTTAGATGGCTGAAGGCGACTGAAAGGGGACGTCTTACAACAAACACGTGTGGCTGTAATGGAGCCAGAGACAAGTAGTCGGAAGAAGACCGATCGATAGCTGTATCAGAGCACCAACAACAATAGAATGCTACGAACGTAACATGTAAACGTTACTGTCAGCGAGAGTGAGATGATTTATATGGTGATCGATTCCCACGAAAATGATATGGAAATGGCATTATAGTGGTGAAATTAGCTGCGGATATTTCCTGTAGGGGTGTACTGATTTTCTGTCGCTCCCTTCACCAAACCCGTTTAGCTCATCCAAGGATTCTCTGTGTCAGAGACTCAGGATACTGGATATCACTCCGCTTCAGAATCAGGCGAACCCCAGGTATGTATTTCCCTACGCCTGGGACTAGACACTTGGGAATATGAACCTATGGGTCACTTGTCCCTAATTCTGTATTACTTTTAATGGTGTATCCCCGAGTCTTAAATCTTTTAATACATTTAGTTAAACACCGTGCATGTAATATTTCTGGTCGTACCGTAAAACAAACGACCAGAAATAAGTATTTTCTTTAGTTCTGTTTACAAATTTTAAACACCCAAAGTACTAAGAAAAATATTAAAACAAATAATTATTTATTATCGAGAGCAATAAAATAATAAACATTTAGTGCATGTGCTATAATATGAAATAACGGACATGTACAAATGAGAATTTGATTCTTTTCACAAAAAATATCATATGACATCTTGATGCTTAACCGTCTCGACGCTGCCACACAGAATACTTATGCGTCCTTCCAGAAAGGTACATGTAGTTTGTAGTCGAACGTTCTTATCAAAACTTACATTGTACCTTTAAAGTTTATACAAAAATCATCGAAACCAATCATGTCATGTTATTGGTGAGCCTGTCTCATCCGATTAAAACACCTAACTCGAAACATTTCTGGTTAGCTTTTATAAAATTTTGTTATGAACTGCTTTGTAAGACTGCAGGCATCTACACCTAACGAACCTAACACATCAGTTTGCGCTAAGCCTTTTACTAATGTATTGTCGGCAATGTAATTATGCAAAAAGGCATCCATTTATGAATATATCAAACAACAAAGGCCCCAAACTACAACCCTGTGGCATACCTTTATAACCCCTGCTTATTGAATTCTACAGACGAGCTTTTAGCAATAGTTCCCAGAAACAGAGAACCTTTCATCATAGACAGATTTTTTTTTGTTTTAGCAGCATAATGTCAGCAATATAATCAACTGTCTAGTCTACAAATTTAGTAATGTATCCAGTTAATATATTGCAACGTAAACTATTTATCTATTAACATGGGTTAAATAGCAAAACAACCAAAAATCTTGTCCAGTGCCATTGAATGAGAAGTGATACGTCTGAAGAAAAAGAAATGAGGCGGTGTGTAAATGATATACGCTTAAGAAATGGGGTGGCATTCTTGCATATCATTGCGTTTTTGAATTTTTTCAAATAACACTTGACAGACCCAATAGTTACACTGTCTTCATTCTCCATATCTTGAACATTTGAACATTTTAAAATCATTAAGAGCGGCAGTGTCTCTAAACACTATCCAAGTATTTCATTGCTTAACGTTTGAAGGATGATCAATAAAAAGTGTTTGGGATAAAAAATTCCAAACTGTTAGTGTCTTCTATTGAATTCCAAACGATGCTGACGTGGCTGTTGCAGACTTCACGCTCCTTGAATGATGCAAATGATCCACCTTGCTAAAAATTTCTTCCACATAAGCCCGACCGGTATTAGCGACAGTTCTTTTGTGTCTTTCCTTTGCCTTGAGTCCATAGACTTGTGACCATCCATTGGTGTAAGTCACCGCTTCGTTAATTTCCTCCATTGTGTAACAACTGTGGACATACGCTGGGCTATTTATCTGTTACAGGACACTGTTAGGGCCTTCTATTGAATTCTTGTAGGTTTTATTTTAAATTGTCTGTCACAGAAACAGGCTACATGTATGGATCTCTGTTCTGTTCTTGAAGGTCTTCGTGGTTGGTGCGAGTAATCAGGGTTATGTGAGCTCTTAGACAAAGACGATGAGCCAAAGGAACCTTAAAGAACACGTTTAAGTACTATATGATTTGATAGACATAGTTAAAGGACACACCAATATATTCAGCTTTCACAAAAAAAAATAGTACAACACGCAATTGCGCTCACACAAGTTTAGATACAACGAAGTGAAGTGTAACCCAAATGTCAAGTGGAATCCGAGGGCATGATTCACAACGGAAGAGTGGAACATTGTCTTTGAATATTAAAAAAAATGTCCTCAAATCTTTTTAGCAATGACACATCAGGTACACGGGTGAGGTTTCTACGCCCAGGCGATTTTTCACACTTGAAATACTCCAAGACGAAGGTAGCACACCAAATAACTCTGTAATACTCATTCAATACTCAAGAGCCAGTTTTAACACAGGTCACAGGTTTCACCTACACAATCACCAGAAGGTGGCTTTTCCACATTTCGGCCAGTTCTTTGATAGACTTCAGTGACATTTTCACAAAGTTCCTTTATTCAGACGTCGACTACTCGAATACCTACACGCTGCTAGTATGTCCCATTTGATCAACACTCTTCTATCAAAATATCGAACTATTAAGCGACCAGAACTTAACTCGAATGTATACAAGCTCTCATCTATATAACAGCCCTCAGTCTCCTGACATCATGCCTGCTCTACCGCTCTACCCCTGTATTTGTGATTGTTACAGGTAAATGCGACTCTTTGTATTTGTGATTGTTACAGGGCAATGCCACTCTCTGTATTTGTGATTGTTACAGGGCAATGCCACTCTCTGTATTTGTGATTGTTACAGGGCAATGCCACTCTCCGCTGACCTAGTTGGAAGGTCTTACCAACTGTCGGAGACTGGGAAACCAGACAGCAGTAACTATAGCAGAAACTACAGCAGTCTGTCACCGTACTTCTGGGACGAGTCTCTAACCTTGCATCCTCACTGGCAGCAACAACTTCACATCCTGGAGGCCATCCCAGACATCGCCCACTACCTTGTAGGGGTCTACATGTGCCTTGTTGGGCTCACCGGAGTCCTTGGCAATGGAGTACTTATCTACCTATTCGTCAGGTAAAATAGCCTAATACTTGTTACTTTATAGTTGCATTGCTTACCCAAGTCCCAACACCAGACTCTGTGGCAAAAGAATACAATTTTGGGTTACGCTAGTAGTGATGGTAATTGTAGCAGTAGCAGGAGCAGTTTGTTCATGTGCTGCTGCTACTGATTTATATTGCAAGCACTAGTGCGTGTAAAAGTAATAGCAGTACTGTAGCAGCTAATATGGTAGTAGTAGTAGTAGTAGTAGTAGTAGTAGTAGTAGTAGTAGTAGTAGTAGTACTACTACTAGTAGTAGTAGTAGTAGTAGTAGTAGTAGTAGTAGTAGCAGTAGTAGTACTACTAGAAGTAGTAGTAGTACTAGTAGCATTAGTAGTAGTAGTCGTAGTAGTAGTAGTCGTAGTAGTAGTAGTAGTAGCAGAAGTGGTAGAAGTAGCAGTAGAATTAGTACTAGTAGTAGTAGTAGTAGTAGCAGTAGTAGTAGTAGTTGTAGTAGTAGCAGTAGAAGTAGTAGTTGTAGTAGTAGTAGTAGTAGTAGTAGTAGTAGTAGTAGTAGTAGTAGTAGTAGTAGTAGTAGTAGTAGTAGTAGTAGTAGTAGTAGTGGTAGCAGCAACAGCAGCAGCAGCAGTAGTAGTAGTAGCAGTAGTGGTAGTAGTAGAAGTAGTAGTAGTAATAATAGTAGTAGTAGTTGTATAAGTATCATATTGACCTTGCATAAAACTATTTTCAACCTGGGTAACATTACGTGTGACCTGGAGCGAAACTATTTTAACCTGGAAAGGAACACTTTTGATCGTGGTTGAAAGTGTTTTCACCTGAGAAAGAATACACTTGAAGAGGTTAAAACTCTTTCAACCGGGAAAAAATACTTTTGACGAGGGTAAAATTATTTGAAGCCGGTAAAGAATACTTCTGATATGAGAAAAAAAATTCAACCTGGGAAAGGTTACATTTAACCAGGATCGAAACCATTTTAACCTGGGGGAGAATAGCTTTGATCTGGGACGAAACTATTTCAACCTATGTTGAACTATTCTGATTTCTGGCAACCTTGTATTTCGGAAACGGATGGTGGTAGCGTGAAAAGACCAACGTTTGGGCATCGAGGGAGGCACTTTGTGTAACGGGCACTTTGACTGTTAAGTATTTACAGTCATTCTGAGGTGATTCAGCACATTTCTTTTTTTGCGCTTTTTAACAGGCTTGCATCTCCAAAACGGCTGTGTGTATGCAGTATGCTTTTGGCTGTTAAGTGGTCAAGCGGTCATTCTGCGGTCATTTTGACAACTGTGAATCTCGAAAACTGATGGTCGTAAGGCGAAATGGACCAAAACTTGGGCATCTGGCATTAGTATTTTTTACATACAGGACACCTGTATCTTTTAAGTGTTCAAGTTCCTGTTAAGGTCATTTTGGTTCATTCTGAATTGTCCGGCTTTCGCCAACACTTTATCTCAAAAACGCCTGATCGTAAAGTGGCACGGACCATATATAGGCCTCGGAGATAAATACTTGGTATACATACAATATTTTCACATTCAAATGTTTAATATGATTCTGAGATGATTTGTTGGACTTACAATTTTCGAAAAACTTGTGTTTCGAATACTGCTATTCGTAGTGTGAAATGGACCAACATTTTGGACCTCCGGCATAGTCGTTTGGTGTAAATATAGTACCTTTGTCATTCTGAGGTTATTTGGTGCACTTCCGAGTTTTGAGAACCTTGTATCTCAAAAACGGTTCTTCGTAGAGCGACACTGACCAAACTTTGGACCCCGAGGGAGTTACGTGGTGTGTACAGAGTACTTTTGACCGTTAGTTGTTCAAGGTCAGTCTGATGTCACGCAGTTCGTTTCCGATTGTTGACAAGGTTACGCAGTCACCTCAGCTACATAGCCAATTAAAGTGGCTACCTGTCTGTCAGGCGTAAACCCAAGTTGTCCCTATCTCGCAAGTAAACAAACAGAGCGTCAACGCCCCTGAGCCACTTTTGTTGCTATAATAAATACCTTAATCTTTAAAGTTGTGTATATTTAAAAACGCTTACTTTTTCAACAACGATAGTAGATGCGCAAACAAAGCATTGATGTAACTCAAATAATTCGAATATCCTTCATCTGGGATGTCCAATTTTTTCGACTGTTTCCTTTTTTTTTCGAGCCTAAATTGTGGTGTGTTGGCCGACTGCCAATACATGCATTGAAATAATTTGAATTGGTATTTAATAGAAATTTACGCCCGTGTAGTCTCCAGTGTATTTTAACTACTGCCCAATTCCACAGATTTATAGCCATTTTACAGTAAAATTGTAACCAAAAATATTGCGTTATGCCAATACTTTATCGAAATGAACATGGATAAAGAATAAAGATTTCAGTCGGGAGTTAAAGGTATCTCTGCTGTTCTGCCCAAGATCTATTCCGTCGAATCCTACATAGTGAAATAAACATGACTTTGAGCTAAAATGTTAGACATTAGAGAAACAGACGTACTGACATTCGCCCAAGCATAGCACAGAGAGGCATAGTCTAGCATAGCCTATCCATTGCGGATACTTGGCGATGGCAGGTCAGAATATGGTAACCTACGGTAAGAGTAAATATAATTTGAATTAAAAATTGCCTGCAAACGTATTCTGTCAGAACAAAGATAGTGAAGGAAATATCACATTGTGTAATAAAACATACGCGTGCGTGACTTAGCAAAAACATTTCAGTTGTCCACTGAGGATATAAAATCGACACTGCATATGCCAAAATGTACGGTACTTAAGACTGTCATATAGAAAGTCTTTCGGGTCTCAATAAAAATGTAAAATATTGCATTTTTCCTCAGCAAATACTTTCTTAATGAGCTATATTTTTGCTCACCCAGGATTTTTGTGTATTAAACCCCCATTACCATTGACAGTTTCACGTCTGTTTACATTGTAACTGTATCTCAACCGGGATGCCACCCCCTCCCCCACCCCGCGTCGTTCTGCAACCGACTGTCTAGTCTATGAATCATTTTATATATTTAAGAATTGCAAGCAATGTAGCACTCACAGTGCCTGTACCAGTCGCAACATCAGACGTAATCGGGAACCTATATCTATGGTGATGAGAGTAGTTTACGGTCAAGTACAGTGTTATGGTTAATAATGTAAACATATTCTGTGCTCTTAACAACGAGGACATACATGTACTGATTTATCCAAATGATGTGGCTTGTACTAAATTACACGTTTATAAGTAGGGTCTGATGTAGCCTTTGTTTTGTTACGGCTACAGGGTAGTGGAGAGGGGAGTTATTGGGTTTGTGGAGCATTGATGTGCATAACCGGCCAATGATAGCATATTTAAATATTTGAAGAAATCATCTATGATTCATGATCTACTTCTTCTTTAGCTGATGGTTTCAGAGTCGGTAATGACAAAGAAAAAAAC
>JAAUYG010012733.1_pt1 | contig 12613 bp, 7 predicted proteins | sample 7278091 | NCBI WGS metagenome assembly JAAUYG01 (sample SAMN14350201, study PRJNA611818) | marine sediment metagenome | isolation source: surface marine sediment (0.6m) | place: French Polynesia: Moorea | collected 2018-08
CACGTCGTCATGCAGAACAACCCAGGTAACTATGGCAACAGTTTCAAACACCTTCCAACTAAAAAAATTTTTTTATTTTTTTTTTCCTGAATCTTAAAAGGCTATCTGGGGGTAATTTACTTTGAATTTTTCATGCCCTCTGTGATCGGACTTAGAAGCTTTTTCTTTTCTGACTGATTCAAATAAAAAAAAATCTAGTTTTGAAAAATTTCAGTACATGTATTACAGTTGCATGGTATCCCCAATGGAGTTGCTGACTTTTTTGTCTTCTTCCACCACATTTGACATGTCATGTTCAAGTCTTTCGGTGGCCTATATATAGTGAAAGAAACATCAGATTTACATGGTATTTTGTAGAAACATACATTTTATTTTTTATTTATTTATTTTACATACATGTGAACACTCTTCAGGGGCAGTTATAAATATTCAGCTGCAGTTGATTTTCGCTGATTCATGTCGAAATAGAGCAAAAGTCACTACGAAATTTATTCTATTCACACATATTAAAGGAAACTTGAATTGAGCTAAATATTTTACAAAAGTATACATCTTATGAATACCACTCAGGGACAGTTAAAGATAGTTCAGTGCCTATAATTTCTCATTTGAGTTAGAGTTAGAGCAAAATTGCATCAAAATGTATTCCACCAGACCAAACATAATGAAGGAACCACTTACAAATATTAAATTCTGAATCAATAGTCAAACTCTTTGGAAACTGTTAGCATGGACATGTTTTTTTCATCTGAGATGCCCCCCTCGCATTGCACCGCAACCGACTGTCTAGTTATATTCCATAGTCGCTTTAAAGGCACATTTTTCTACTCTGTGCATGTACTTTCATTAATTTTTGCTTCCCGTGTCATAGCAACTCTTAGTGTTCATATGTACATGTGCAATCAATGTACATGGGCGGTTTGTATTGAACTTGCCTAGGAAATGCACACCTGAACTTTCCAATTAACTTTTTAATTATGTCCATAGTACTTGAAGCAGTGAATGAATGAATACCTATTGCTACTACTGACAAATTGTACAAGCTCCATTTTACTCACAGCCACTTTATACAAAGAATGGTTACTTTTTATTTGGGGGAGTTTTGGTGGAGGGCCAGTTTTGTTGCAATATTGTTTTGCACAGTTGTTACTAACACAAGGAACTGTATTAAATACCCATCTGAAATTGCAGCCAAGCTTGTCGTATGTTGCATTTGTAACAGCAATGATAATCATATCTACGTCTAATCGTCTATAAATGCATAAGTTATATCGGTTTTGGTTTGGCATGTTTGGAAGCCTGAAAGTAACAACAAATTTTCCAGTCACAAATACAGTGTACATGTATTGCTTTGTGTGATACTGGTAATGTACTTAGATCACAAATGAATGTGTTCAGCTGACTCGCTTTACAAATGCTTTATGGATAACGAAATCAATGTGAAATTTCTTTATTGATGTTTTTGTGAATTGCAAACTTGAACGAAAATCTGAATCGTAGATGCAGAAGTTTTATTGACATCATAAACTATTGTTGTGTTTTCATTCTCAATAGTAACAGGTGTGATAAAGTATTTGATTCTATTTGCCCAGGTTTCCACTATTACACAATGTGACTAACTGCTTTACGCCAAACTTTCCAGCCGGCTCTCAGTTTTGATACAAAGTGATTACAGTTACTGACTCTGTCTATCCCTCCCCCCCCCCACCTTTTCCAGCATACAGTCAATATGTCCAGCAGCAGTACAGCCTCCTGAAGGCAAACCGCCGACCCCCAGTCCCGCCTAACTACCACGTCGCCACCCAGATGGCACAAATGGCGCGGCGGGAGAAACAGCTGAAGATGGGGCGAGCGCATTCCTTCGAGGGCATCATCACCAACCCCATATATTATCCCGAGGATGCCGACCATAATGAACAGCTAGTTGATGGTAAGTTCTTCGTGACAACCAGTGACGAAAAAATTAGACAAATTTTTACACAAAATTAACGTTTTTTTTTTTTTTTTTTTTTTCAGTTTGTGTTTGTTGTGAAATGGTTGCATGGTGGCAGGGATTTCGGAGTATTGCATAACTTCCTGACAATAAAATTTATAAATTTGACATGATCTCGGTTAAAACTTAGTACCGGTACAATTTCATATATATGTTTATTTGATTACTGCTGGAAAAACCATACTCCGATGCTGTTACATAATATTATTAATAAGAAAGTTTACAGAATAATTGTGAAACATTTATGCACATGGCAAGCTATTGACGCTCTTCTTAAACATGTTAAAACTTTTTTTTTAAATTTTATTTTTTGATTGCATCGCTACCTGTGTTGTATGCATGTCTTGCTATGATGTGGCTTTAATATTACACGACGTGCCTTCTTGCCCTTACATGGTCATGTGCATTAGAAAAGTTGGTGACTGTTATGGTGATGGTAGCTAATCAAGACTAAAAGTTTATTCATTTACTGATATCACATAAGAGGCAGGATAGTTTAGAACACTAAATTTTGGGGTCAAACCAAATTAGGTTACCAAATGCTTATGATAAGCTTTTTATATTCCGTGGTATCTATTTATGTTATTAAATGCTTATGATAGACTTTTTATTTTCTGTGGTATCTATTTATGTTATTAAATGCTTACGATAGGCTTTTTATTTTCCGTGTATATCTATTTATGTTTGTCAAAAATTTTAAAAGGCTTTTTTTTATTTTGCCACTGGCATGTGTTTGTGCGTTACTCTTTCACATGACAGATAAATGTCACTCAAAGTGTCACCAAAAGTTTTGAAGATTCAAATACTTCCATATATCTGCCATCCCCCTCATCTACTCTCAAGAAAACACATGCTTCAGACCACATTTCTAGCTTTCTACCCCCCCCCCTCCTTTCTGTTACGTCCTTCCAAACACCATATTTCAGATGTTGCAAACTTTGTTACTATACTCATGATAATGGAAGAAATAATCGAAAGAGAATATTAAGTCTTTTTGGTGGGGAAACTTCAATCTTCTCAACTTTCAACCTTATAAACCGCCTATTTTCAATAGTTGTGTTTAACTTGGCCATTCTGTCTTTAGTTTTTGATATATTAAGTGGCACTTGTTGCTTCTATGCACCACTTCGGTTGTTGATTGAACTTTTATTACTATTACTATGTTTACTTTTAGTCAATATTCTCTGTATTAGGTTGAGACCAGTGCATGGCTCTGGTTTCTTTTCATTTCACATAACTTTACTGACTAGATGCATTAGCAATAATAGAAATTACCTCATACGGCCTTGGCTTTTAGCCATATTTTAAAATCAGTTTGTAACTGTAGTTACCATGGTTACTATAACCATGTTACCATAGTTACTGTAACCATAGTTTCAAAGACATTCTGTAGTACGGTACACGCAACACATTCGCGGATAATGTCCTGCATATGTATACATATATATGTGTGCCTGTCCATCATATTGGTGTTAGCCAATATACATAACTGCTTGATAATTGGTACCATTATATTAACCCCTTCGGTTCCAGGTGGTTCTAATAAACCCCCCCAGTCCAAGTCTTAACCCTTTCAATGACTCGGAAAGTGACTTGTGGCTGTTGGGGGGTGTTGATTGGTTGCCAAGGTAACCCTGCTTGCAGTGGTGTGAGGGCTTCGCTAGCGAGTTGTTTTGTGTAAATATATTTAGCGAGTGCTTTGGGTTTTGTGCGTTTCGCCTTGTCCAGTTTGATTAACATTCTGTATTGCCATACATTAAGTGATGTTGTCTTGCAAGTATTGTTGTAAAAAATGGTTTTAATGTCAAATATGAAAAATAATGCAATATATTAGGTAAGTTTGTTTGCTGTATCATGGCTATTTGAGGCTTTTCTACTGATTTAGGGCAGGTCTGTAAATTTATAATCGGCAAAACAAACAAACAAACAAACAAAAAAAACTGGCTTGGGCAAAAATGTATTCTGAACATTACTGTCATAAATTTGCTGGGAAAAAAATGCTTAAATAAGTTAACGTTCAACTCCCAAAGATGGGCCTTTTAACGGCATCAAGTCTTGTATTCCACAAGTTTTTTGGCTTTGCACAGATACTGATGCATGTTTTTTTTGCCATTTACCTAGAATTATTTCACTCCACAAAACAGTATTTACTAGTAATTCTGTAGCCGAGAAAAGTCCCCAAGTCTGCAGAACTTATGTTCCCATGTACTAATCTAGGAGCCAGTTTCTTTGAAAAATCTGAAGCCCACAACTAAGTGATCTTAAGAATTGAAAAGACGAGGGTTGCCAAGGTAATTAGTGAACTTAAGGCCGTTTCTAACCTTAAGACTTTTCGAGAAACTGGCCCCAGTTGTAATAAAAAGTCATTGTAGCCTTACAAAATACAGCGAAGACATACAGTACACAAAATTACATTTACCAATGTATTAAAGTCATTTCTAGTGTTTCCATCTTTTGGTGTCGTGTAGTTAATAGCAATATTTTGGGAAGAGAGTAGTCTGCCCTGGATTTCTTCAAGATTTCGAAGTCGAGGTTTTGACTTAAGTCAAATTCTTAGCCAATCACACTGCTCAGATTGTGGTGAATTAGGTCAAAACTTTGACTTGAGTGTTTTCAAGAAGTCTGGTGCTGTTGTCTTTTCTTTGTCTTCATCTTGTGATGTTTCCGGAGTTAGGCTAGACTTTGCAGTGTTGTGATTGTTGTAGGTGCCTGTTTAAAATAGTTAAAATGTAGTTACGAATAGTTAGAAAAGTCCCTTTCTCCCTGAAGTTTTAGCTATCGTTAAGCAAACACTATAGTTCTCATTTTTGGTGGAAAGCTTTTGTGCTTAATTTAATTTCGTTCAACAATTTTACTGTGGGAGTAATGTTTTGTTTTGGTAGCAGTGAATAATGTCATAGATTTTTAAATTGTATAAATGTCAGAGAATTTGTAACAATCATTTACTAGTATTCCTAAGTGGCATATCCTGGAGAAAAAATCGTATCAGTCAGACTCATTGCGGTTTCAAAACTCGACATACAAGAAACGCATCGGCTTGAAAATGTTGAATATATTTCATTCCAGAGCTTTGGAGAAGTTGATATTCAAGGGTCCCCATTTCTAGAAAAGTCTTAAGTCTTCAAATCAACTTAAATCATTTGAAACACCAAGAATACCTGGTTGACCATTTTTCTTGTCCATGGCTAAGGTCAGCGTTGGTCTTAAGAGTTTTTCAGGAAATGTGGACCCTGATCATGCTGATAACAATTAATTCATGCAAAGGAAGAAATATTTCCATGGAAGTTTTGTTATGCAATTTTAGAAACTTGAGAAAAAAAAATCTTCAGATTGTTTCAGGAAATGGACCATGATAACAGTTACGGGTACATGTAATTCGTGTATTAAAAGGAAGAAATATGAAATATTTCCATGGAATTTTTGTTATGCGATTTTAGAAACTTGAGAAAAAAAATCTTCATATTTTTTCAGGAAACGGACCATGATAACAGTTAATTTGTGTATTAAGAGGAAGAAATATTATTAATTTTATTTTGAACATGTCAAAACCACTGACTTTAGTTATGGTCGACATCTTTTTTATACAGTGTTCCCTCTGTTTTAAGAACAGACCTCCTAGGGACCTTGAAAGTACAATAATTTTTGTATGGTCTTATATGGCACATTATGACACATTATGGTGGGTGATTGTAAAATAAAAGTTCAGTTGGGTGGTAAAATAAACTTGATAAAGGGAATACACCAATTCCGACGACCTACATGGCATCCATACAGTACAATGCATCTGCTTGCCTGCTGACGCTCCTGCTGCAAAGTGTCATTTGTTATTTATGAATGACCATGATATTGTACAAATATGCTGTGCGCTCTGGCTTTGCAAACGTTAAGTGTTGTATTGATATTAGACCCTCCAGAACTCTGCGTTCCGTAAATGGAAATTCCACGCTCCGAAAAATGGAAATTCCACGCTAAAAAAAAAATTGAAATTCTGCGTTCAAAAGTAAGAAATTGTGCACTCAGAAATTTCAAATGTTGCTCTCAAAAACTGCTCTAAATAGACCGCCCAGAATTCTGCGCTCAGAAAATGGTAATTCTGCGCTAAAGAAATGGAAATTCCATGCTCATTCTGCATGTTCTGAGCTTAGAAAATGGAAGTTTTTCCCAATGCCATGGACAGTCAACTTGTCCATGATTTTTCTGCACCAAATCGGGCAAGTCTGCGCATTTCTGTGCATTTCCATGCTGCTGTGCTGTAGTCGAAATTCCACGCTAAATTCTGCGTTTGTGGAATCGCGGAATCCTGGAGGAAGTGTTATGTCTGAGCAGGCTAATTACTATAGTAACACAGCTGTACACATGTACTACAGTGAAACCTGTCTTAAGAGACCACTGCCATGAGAGACCACCTGTATTAAAAGACCACAATTTTTGGCAGAAGTACCTACATTTCAACATAACTGAACCTGTCACCAAAGACCACCTGTCTTGACAGACCACATTTTTGTGGCCAATGGGGTGGTCTTTCAAGACAGGTTCTACTGTACCTTCCCTAGCCACACCCTTGTGTTAAACTACAGGAACTGCTGAAATGGCTGCTTTTCGTATGTGTAATATTTCAGGCTGTGTACATTTACATTACCGACCAGACAGGAATGTTACAGGGTATTATCGGATCACAGGAAAGAAATAGCAACTTCTATCAAGTTTGTATAATAGCAGCTGTACCTTCCAATATAAAGCTGAATAATTTTGCAGTTGACACATGTTAGACATGCACTTTAATAAATGTACAATGGTCCCTCTATTTTAAGACCACCCACGGGACCAAGAAAATGTGGTCTTATATTGCAGGTGGTCTTAACACAGAAAATTGCCCTTTCGGACCAAACTAAGTGGTCTTATAGTCAAGGGTGGTCTTAAAATAGAGGGTTGCCAAATAGAGAGACTGCCGTAAATGCAACTACAAAGTTCACACATACATACCATATCACAAGGCCCTGAGTTTTCTCCAAACATCTTAAAACCGGAAGTTGATTAAATGTTAAAAGCTTCGAGATTTACACGTTAGTTTTGAATCAATGCCTGAGATTGTTGGAGAATCCGGGGCCTTGTACACAATGGTGCATAAGTCACTGTACAAAAATAGCAACTTCTGGTCAAGATAAATTCAAAATGGCTGCTGGCCTGATCAAACATACAGCAGTTAATACTGTGGTGTACAGTGGCATTGGATGCTATACTTAAAAAGCACCCTAGCGACCAACAAAATATGGTCCTTATATACATATACAATAGGTGGTCATTATGTAGAGGCACTCATTAGACCAGGTTCATCTGTAGTTGTAGTGCTAAGTTATTGAGTAGGTGTACATGTGGTTCTGACAATACATGCTGAAAATGTTAAAACCGCCCTCACCTACACATAAGTCAACTGGTGGGTGTACAAGAACGATAGCTCTAGAGATTACGAGACATAAACTTAGTTGATGCATGAAATTATGTATTAGCCAATCAGTGTTAGAGTTCTTTGTAGAGCTTCAGAGGGAGTTGGGGATGATGCAACAGGTCTTTGAATATCGTAAAACTAAAGAAAAACCTCCTTTGTTAATATGTAAGTCTGGCCATGTCTCAAAAGATTAGACTTGATGAATGAAATCGCTTCACGTACATAAGTCTGTGATTGCGATCAAATGTTCGCGGCACCTTACCAGTTGTCATGCATGTTGTATACAAAAGAAAACCCACCGTTACCATGGTTACTGATTGCATGTCTTCTGATTGGTTGCAGATGTGGTGGTCGACGATGATGATGACATCTTGGTCGACTGTGACAAGGATGAGGAGGTCGTGTCAGCCGTTTGACAACAGAACGGCGCCATCCGATTGGTTAAAAACCGCCGGGTCGCGGTTTGTGCAGGGTCGTCCAGGTTGTCGAAGGGGTGTGACAGCCCGCGAGAGAACCTAGCAGGAGTGCGATGTGACGGTCAACGATAGACCTCGTGCTGCTGGAACAGCAGGACTTTGGCACCCGGGCCGAGGAACGGACTTTCGTAGAACAACTGTGATGAAGAAAAAACAAAAACTCGCTGGGCATTTATTATAACTTCTTTTTTTACTGCGAAGGAGCTGACTGAAATTATATAATGTAAAATTGCATTTAGAACAATATCTTGTACAAGAAAAACAAAAATCGAGGTATAATACTGATTTGGTGGTCAACTGCTGGTGGTGGCTATCTATGTAAACACTGTCTCAGTTCATAACTAGGGCATAAAATCCTCACAGATACAAATTGGGTTACGTGATAACTCTTAGCCAATCACAGTATGCAGATTCTCGGCTCTAAGCAGAAATTAAGATATAAGTATTTCGAGAGCTGTGTGTGAGCCCTGAACTGCAGCCTGCGACTGTGAGCTGGAGGACCATAGCACCCGACACTCGGAGTGAACCACAGCTTGCAATCCATCGTCAGTTCCAGTGTTTTCTGATTTGGGGAGGACATTAATGCCTGTGGGACTGGTACAACTACTACAAGCTGGTGCTTGATATGGAGGTGAATATCTGCATGTACACACGTTTCTACCTTCAGGGGTTTGTTAGTGCGAGGGCGTGACCGTATGTGTGAGCAGATACCTGTATATTAGTTGCTTTTGTAGCAGTGTAGGAAGGGAGTGTATTGCTAAGCCAGTCACCAAGCCTGAGTGTGCATGGTTTGGGAGCATCCTGAGTAACGCGACTACATGTGACTATATTAGAGCGATATATGTAATAGTCTGGCTGAAAAACAAACTTGTACATGTATCGCAGAGCACTTATTCGTTACCCAATCAGTTTCACACCTTAAAGCTGCTGTTGGCTATGCTAACCTCCAACTAGCACCTACATGAGAGCATTATGACTACCTCAGTCAAACGCCAACAAGGGACTGCACACGGGTCAGTGGGGGACACTGTATGGAGGTCCATTAATGCCAAAATCTCAATTGCTTTCGTCATTAGACACTCTTACAGGCCCCTCACAGGAGGCTGCCTTCAGAGGGCTCACGTTTGACTACGGTAGTCATAACATTCTCTTGTAGGTGCTAGTTGGAGGTTAGCATAGCTAACGGCAACATTACGGTTTGAAACCTCATGGTAAGAATATATAAATTCAAGATTCAGCTGGATGACTGTAAATGGAAGCATTGTAGATCATGATGAAAGGCTGTGCCTTCAACTGCAGGCAGCTACAGGTCTTGACTCTTTGATAGTTATTTATTGGATGACATAGAGCTAGTTAACTCAGAAGTTTGTACAATGCAAAGACTTTTAAGGAAGCCCAGTTGTTAACAGTATAGACACCCATCATATCAGTTCTGAAGAGAATTATATGTTTATGTAACTTTAAGGTTATTAATGAATACTTTGAGTTTTCCCGATCCATTCCTGAGTTTCCGATGTTGCACTGCCGTATCGCCACGAGTCATATAGTTACGCATATCATTACAGTTAGTTACCATAGAAACGATGGATCTCCAGTGGAATAGGATTCGAGTCGAGTAAGAGTCGAGTTATAGACATATACAAGATATTTGTGTGCACACTTGGTATATTTTCTATATTTTGTTTACATATGTCGACAAAATAATTTGTTACGTCGAGCTTACATACTTAGAAGTATATCCCACCAGAGGCCATTACATGCCATGCTTCAATGATTGCCATGCTTCAATGAGTGCCTGTAAATATTAATTTGCTTGTAGATAAGAACTCTGTACAACGCTATAGATTGGGCCATATTGTATACAGTAGCAGCATGCCAGTACTCTGCATCACCTACTCTACAGTGTCGTTATTTGTTGATGTTTTTGTTGATGGCTACCAGATTGGTGCGCTATGACTACCTTGATTACCGATACCGCCGCACGATCAGTGATCGGGCAGGTTTAATTAAAGGACCTTTTCCTCTTTCAATTTATTTAAGAAGATTTATACGTGAGCTGTTAAGGTTGCCAAGTATATTGCCATGGATGCATCATACAAGTCCATTGTGAAGCCAACGGTGCCTTTCTTTTTCAAGTTATGACTGCTTCAGTTTGGGGAGCTTTGGTTTGGAAATATTGTATAAACGGGAAAAAAAGACCTGGAACAAACTGAACTGGCAGGCTTGCTATTATGTACATATACGTTGTGTGCATTTGCAGCATGGTCATGAAAGTTCTTGTATTTGCTTAAGTAGACGTATATGTAGTTGGGAAATTTCAATGTTTCTGGACCACATGAGCTATACATGTAGCAGTGACCTGGAATATGCAGTACAATACCACTATCTGTAGTAGCGCCTCCCTTGGGACTGGTTCCAAATGATGACAACTGGGTGGGGACCGACCTTAGTAGAAGATTATGTTATTGGTACGTTAGTGTGTTCAGTCGTGCGAAAATTTGGCAGCTTCTGTTCATGTACAGACAGTTTACTTATGAAAGTCCATTCTCAATCGCAGTACAGTGAAACCCGTCTTGAGAGGCCACTGCCATGTGGGACCACCTGTCTCCAAAGACCAAAATATTTCGACAGAAGGTCCTGCATTTCAGTGAAATTGAACCTGTCACCAAAGACCACCTGTCTTGAGAGACCATGTTTTTTATGTCCAATGGAGTGGTCCTTCAAGACAGGTTCTACTGTACTGTCCATTAATAAATTTGGCAACAAATACGTTTAATGCTGTAGTGAAGTATATACACTGCCTATATTACAATGCATATACTAGTATGGTGATAATGTAACTAAACTTTGTGCTTGTCTGGTATGAGTAATTCTGAAATTGAGTTGTTGGTAATCATACATCATATCAGTGTGTATACGGGAAGCCAGTCAAATTTATCAGTTACTTGGGTTGTGCTGTTGCAATTTCAGTCAATCAATCAAGCAGTTATTCAATCAGTCATAAATGTATTACGATGCACCATTCCACTCTTAATCTGTGCTTGTACCGCACAACCATAAGACTATCACTACCAGTATGTAGAGTGTATATGTTGTTCATGACATTGTGTACAGCTTACTTAGACTACCAGAAACTATGTGGACTTACATGTATTTATCTAATGCGAAGACAAGCTGTTTAAAATTTGAAAAATTGTCTTTTTTCCGAGTAGCTGTGTATATGCCACTGCGTTAATCAATTTACAATCAGTGTTCTTGGTTTTGTTTGGGAAACAAACATAATCTGCTGATGTGCTTGGCTTGCCATACAGTATATTATATACATGTCGATTGCCGCTACTAATATCTGCATTAACCTCTATACACACAGCTACATTATACAGTAGACCCTCTCTAATAAAGCCACCCTGTTTGCCAAGAAATTGTGGCCACATTAGAGAGGTGGCCTTTGGCGAGAGGGAGAAGTAAATGCTTTCATAATAGCAGCGGCAAACAATTGTGGCCACATTAGAGAGGGTGGCCTCTGTTGAGAGTGATCTATTAATAATAGACGGTCCACTGTACCAGTAAGTCTTATTATCCTGCATTGCACAGTGGTCCCTGTGAATTAAGACCCCTCCATTTAAGCCTTAAAGTTTACTCTTTTAAAACCATCTAATATTAATAATGTTACCATAATTATACTTTCAATACAATATCCCCTCATATTAAGACAGCCTGTATTTTAAGACCATGGTTATCTAGCTGAATGGGTGGTCTTAAATTGCAAGGACCACTGTACAGTAGGTACCCTTGGCCTACTTCAGCAAGGTTTTGTGGTTTACTCAAATTTGTTAAGCCGTAAGAATTGGGTTTTGAAATACTGAGGCTATGGCCTTGACCTTGTTGACCTTTCATCGTGTCACCAGAGAGTGACAATACTCAGATTCATACTGCAGGGGGTGACAGTAGATTGGAAGGGGGGAGGGGGGGGGGAGGGTTTTAGATCTGCATTCTGGATTTATACAGAGAGACACTGTGTTAATGCCGGCTCATTCTGTGCCAAAAACTCCAGAGATTACTACCCAGGAACTGGGCTGGAGTTCTCGAAAAAACTTTTAAAGTCTTAAGCTTTGACTCGAGTCAGCAAATCCGAGCACCGTGATTGGCTGAAATTCCGACTCCAGTCAAAAAGTAGACTTAAGTTCTTTCGAGATCTCCAACCCTGGTTATGAAAGTTTGTGTGAGCCACGTATGTGTACGTAGGTTTGCTTGGTTATTTATTAGCTATAGAACGGTCTTTGAGTGGTTGCAACAAACCGAAATAAATACCAGATACGATTTAGTGTTGTGTACCAGTTCATGCCAAATTTATGTAATATTTAGAGTCAAATGAAGTGATGTGTAAAAGTGAACTGTATGGCAAGAGTGAAAAAAATTGAAAAAAAAAAATTAATATTCTATTTTAGAAAAATAAGAGCACCTGTTAAGACGAGCCAGAGGATCAACATGTACATGAGGTAGTAACATCCGATTAAATTTGGTTTGGCAGGTTTTATAGTGTGACTTGCTTATTATAATATCCTGTGTGCATTCTGATATTAAGATCAGCCAATGTATATAGATTGCATATCAGATATCATTCAGTCAGTATTTATTTGCATTATATTCTCAATTTCTATAGGGAAAAAAATTAATTTGTGGCATTTGGAATTGCGA
>JAAUYG010044114.1_pt1 | contig 12613 bp, 10 predicted proteins | sample 7278091 | NCBI WGS metagenome assembly JAAUYG01 (sample SAMN14350201, study PRJNA611818) | marine sediment metagenome | isolation source: surface marine sediment (0.6m) | place: French Polynesia: Moorea | collected 2018-08
CAATTTTTCAAAATCTCAAAAATCCGAAAAAGTAACTTTGTGAGGACATTGGAGACAAAAAATCAGGAGAAGTTTGAGAAAATTCAGGAGTGATTTGCGGGAGGAGGAGCGTTTTGCAATTTTGGCTCCCACAGAGTCCCATGTTAACTACACTAAAAAGAAAAAAAAATGTGAAAAAAAAAAAAAATTAAAAAATTAAATTAAAAAACAAAAGGCCCAGGGTTCTTAATGATCAGCTAGTATCACCTACATGTGGTCTTTATGCACAAAAATAACTTTACATGATGGTCTCAATTTTATATATACAGATACACACTAATTCCCGCTTCTTCAATCCATATACACATATCACATCCAGTGCACAATGACAATGCCCCGTTTTAGAGTTCAAAGTCCAATTGCGGCAAGTGCATCAAATGACACAAAATGAAGTTCAATTCTCAAGGCCCAAAGTCCTCATATGCATATGACATACAGCCCCAAAGCCAAAATTTTCATCTGTTTCATTCTACGGTGAGCCGTTTTTGAGTTACACCCCTTTACTTAGGCGCACCGAAAATGCACCACAAAATGACCTTGATGTGTTCAAGGTCTCCGTTTGCCATTTTAGAGGTTTCTTTAGGTCAAGGGTACACATGCGCATACTACACACATCCCCGAGGCCCAAATTTTCGTCCGTTTCGCTCTACAATGAGTTGTTTTCGAATTACGGCCCAGTTTGGGGGAAAAGTGCACCAAACGACCCCAAAATGACCTTTGCATGTTGAAGGTCATTGGTACACATATGCATACTACATACATCCCCGGGGCCCAAATTTTCGTCCGTTTTGCTCTACGATGAGCCGTATTCGAGGAAATTGAGATTTTTTAATTCCCCATTGGTACAATGTAAAAATTAAATCATTAATAACTCTTAATGAACTCTTAACTCTTCGGGAAAGTGCACCAAATGACCTTTGCATGTTTAAGGTCAAAAGGTACAAAAGTTTGTTTTTTTTTTCGTCGAAATTCAAAAATCATCTGGGCGTATTGGCTAAAGCAACCCACAAACTCAGGATCAAATAGATAAGATAATGGACTTGACGGACGGACGCCGGCCGGACGTCCGACGGAAGATGACGGACACTGGAGCAAGCCCACAACGTACTATGATCTCAGCTAGTAGCGTACTAGCTGGGCTAAAATGGTCTGGAGATGTGGTGGATAGGTAGCTTCCCATAAAATGTGGTCTCGGTCCATGCAACAGTTTCCGAGAAACCGGAGTTTAAAGACGACGGACGGAAGGACGACGGATGCCGGCGCTACGACAGTACCTCTGCTGTGTAAACACAAGCAGAGCTAAAATGGCACCATCCATATATGTCTTAAGTTTCCGCTTTCTTACTTACATCCGCCTTGCGGCATATTTACAATCAAGAATCTTTCTTTTCGAAAGCTTTTGATAGTTCCAACGAGTAGGAATTTTTAAGACCGTATTTTGTAAATAATATTAACCAATTACTATTGCTCGAAATATTTCTTGGCGTAGGAACTTTTGCTATAATTTCATTTTCGGCGGAGAAATGCGGTGATCTGCCCGGTATCAATACATCGTCATACATCCCAGACATGTTACGCATGGCGAAAGCAGTCAATGAGTTCCGAATGTAAAAACTGTTCTTGCGTGAAGTACCGGGGGTACATGTAGGTTACGGTATTTTGTATCAATAGTTATTATGTCCATCATAATCAATGGCAATCAAACTTACCTTTGCCATCCAACTCAGAGACATACGATGGGCCGGGTTTGGTCGGGTAACTATTGAAGTATAAGTCACTGTTTACACAGTTTCCAGGCTTTTATTGTGCTGTATCATCTGTTCGTCGATAGCAGTTTCTGAAAAGCGAAACTAACACTAACTTAATAGATATCAAGGTGCAAAGCGCTTAATCTGCCGGCTGGAGAACAATGATGTCATCATTTGAACATGATGAGCCCCCAGCCACATCATCTGGGCAAAGGAAGGGGGGGGGGGGGGTATCGGGTGGACGGTAAACGGCCACCGATTGTTTTGGTGAAAGAATCAGCGACGCGTGGGATGATGTATGTAGGTCAAGTACCGTACCTTCAGCCATTTCTCGGTGTTATATCAGCTGCGGTGCAGCAAAACATGTTCCGGCCTGTAACCGTACACACCATGCTGTATTTTCAAAAGTAACTTTGGCCTTATACTCAGGACTAAAGTCAGTATCCCTTATACATATTAATCATTACCTAAGTACACATTGCAGGTACTTCTTGCATGGTACAAAACATGCAAAACAAGAGGTTATGGACCTTGACGCCCTGTTTGATGAGTGACTGTGGAACACGTGGAAGTACTGCCAGAGAACAATTTTGAAACAAGTTCATGCAATGGCCCCAAAATGACCTTGGGCACGAAACATGAACGGTACCTCATATATGATCTATTAGTATACCCGAGAGCCTAAAATTTCACGCCGTTGTTACTAGACTTTTGCAATGTGACGTTGCTTTTTGTTACTGTCATAGATTATTCTGGAAGTGCAATATATACCGGTGTAGTGTAGCGTTTCTGAGGGTACTCTTTTGCTCGCAGCTTTATGGGCGTTACGCGTCCGTTAAAATTTGTTTTGTTGTATTGTAGATCTTTTTGGGTCAAGTGAACAGATAGCAACAGATGACGTGACTTGTAGAACTAGGTTGACATACTACCTGGGGTCCGTTCAGTCCAGCGAACGTTTTGTTTTCTGATTGCAACAGCAAACGGTCTGCGCGCTGAACGATCACCGTTCAGCAAGCGGTCACGTGCATGACTTTGTACCAAGGAATCGTGTCAGTATGGCGACTAAATCTAATGAATAACACAAAGAGATTATTACTTTAGATGAAATGAACGATTTGGATGATGTTATGTATGAATGTACTGTAGGTGTAGTGACATCCAACCTAGTGGAAACCGAGTTCACACTTGCTGCCGCTATTGTGCCACGGCAGCCCAACAGTGACGAAGTCAGAGTGCAGACTTCATAGAAGAAGTGGTGCCTTCATACTCCAATATGGGGTTCAAAGGTCATTTTAGAATGACTCGCACTACATTTGAGGTGTATCTCTATTCAGCTAACTTCATCGAATACACGGTAATTGCTAATCCATATCACTTCGTTAAGATGAACTCTTGATATTCATTTGCGTAATACCCAAAGGTCCTGCGAATTATTAACTAAGGGCCTAGGCCTAAATGTGGCGTGCGGTTAACCTTGCGATTGACATGATTAACCAGCAGCTTTCAAGCCAGGATGATAAGTTGTGCAGAACTGGATTTCTGGTACAATAACTAAATAATGACTTAAGCGTTGCATTCAGACTGTCAATATTTGCTGTCTGAACTAGGTTATTTCCCTCAAAGCTGTATTTATTGAAAAAAATTACTAATAACATGTATAAGTCAAAGCTTTACTGAAAGCTTGGCAAGTAACATGTGGTACAGACCTGTATTGGTCTTTCCACTGTTTAAAATAAATGAACTTGTGCTCGACTATACTAGTACATGGTATGCACCGTGAAGAGGTAGACCATCTACGGTAAATGGATAAATATTTACTTTACTTCATTACACTATTCATAAACTTTTGTTTCAATATGTGTATAATAGGAATAATGCAGCATAACATCCTGCTAAGTTTACGTATATGCAACATTTTGAAATTTCATCCTACCAACGGAAATAAATGCATGTCGTGTGTGTCTGTAGACCACATTTTATCCCAACTCTTGACATACATTGCATGTGGATCTTGCTTTAGGGTGACCATGGTGGATGGTCCCATGCAAAAAATGCGCTGCTTCTGAACCATTGTAGTGCTTATCGTTAACCCCATTTCTCCACAGTGTTCTCATAGGCTAAACGTCTCCATAAAGTGTACTGTTTTAACGTAAACTCATATGTTCTGTTTCTTTGCTTGCAGCTAATGCGCCAAGATGTGGAGCCACATCTTCAATGCCACACTCTGATGCCTACACAGACGCTACTGGCCTCCGTCTGGCTTCTGAGCAATCAGGAATCTTTTAGAGGCGTGGCTGACCGGTTTGGCCTCAGCAAAGGCTCGCTCCACATGGCGCTCATAGAAGCCTGCTATGTGCTCTGTGACAGAATGCCAAATTTCATAAGATGGCCAAATGCAGCAGAGGCATCTGCTACAGCTGCACGCATACATCAGTCGTTTGGCCTCACAGGTGTTGTGGGCATTATGGATGGCACTCACCTTCCTATTAGGTGTCCATCTGCAAACAGAAGCCCATATATCAATCGCAAAGGATTCCCATCGCTTCAAGGCCAAATCGTATGGGATGACCGACTGAAGATATTGGACTTCTTCTGTGCTTATCCGGGATCAGTACATGATGCCAGTGTGCTAAGAAACTCGCCTATAAAACCAATTCTGGACACACACACACCCCCGAACCAACATGTATTAGCAGACTCGGCCTATCAGCTGACCAATGCGGTACTTGTACCCTTCCGTGACAATGGACAGCTAAGTCCGGTACAAACTCACTTCAACCGGGTACACAGCAACGGAGTGGGTATTTGGATCATTTAACGTTAAATTCAGAAGGTTTCACCACTTAGACATGTACAAAATGGCAGAGGCCCTGTAGTCATTGGCGCGGGCTTTGTTCTGTACAACTTTGTGCTCAAAGGATGGAGTGTGTGCCGAGGACGTACTAGATGGAATAGAACATATTACCGACTAAAGTGGAAAAGAATGCGACCCTCAAGACTGCGCATGCTGCCGCAGCGGACAAGCGGTGGGGGGCCTGCACTGGTCTACACCTTGATGTAAGCAACAGTTACTGTGATTAGATCATTGCAGATGAAAATGCATTCCACGCTCTGCTAGCGCAGTGCGACATGCTCTGCTAGCGCAGTGCGCTTGGTAGAGCGGTAGAACAATCGACTTCAGACCACTGGGTCCTGGGTTCAAAAGCGGGTGTCTTCAACTCTGGGGCACGGTCATCCTTCATCGCATTCCCCGGACCGTCGCTCAGAAGACCCAGGCTGTTAAGAAGTGACATTAAATAAACCAAGCCACTCCATACTCTACTTTAGCCCAATTATTGATTGGCTACAAAGGGTGGCCAGAGCGCGGTGCACTTGGTCTAGCGATAGAACACTCAGACCACTGGATTTAGAGTTCGAAACCCGGTGTATTCAAGTCTGGGGCACTTTCATCCTTCTTCTCATTGCCCGGCGCCCGATCCATCGCTCATAAAACCCTGGCTGTGAAGAAGCGAGTTTAAATAACTCAACTGAACTCAAATGGTTCTCAGCAATGCATCTGTTACTCATCGTTACTGGCAATGCAACTGGGAGCTTCGTTGGCCACAGACTGGCAACTGCTGATTATACACTGACACACAATGACGTTCTATCACTATGTACATGATTGTAATGATTTGTCATGTTTGTTGCATGTGAAATTCGTATTTTCTTGTGTACTGTACATGTACGTTAAGATAAACAATACACAAAATTAAATATACATAGTTTGGAGTATTGTACATGTTGTAAAAGATGTGTTGAAGTATTTGCAAGGTTGTATTAGGCATTATTGCACTGTTATGCACGTTATGCAGCAACATGAATCATTGTCATTGATGATTACATTTACTATCATTACAGATTTGCAACTTTTATGCCTTGGGTATTCCTGAGCTAAGCACATCAGCACAACCATGACATCGTTCAATGTGTTCATCATAGAACTGTGTGTAAGAAGAGGGCATGCTTACTCATCCCCTGGGTTATCTTTTGACTTTGGTGTCAAGGCCGTATAGATTGTTACTGTAACAGATGTGTATGCATGTATCCTTGGGGGTATTGCTGAAATATCATTAGTCATCAAAAATTGTCACTGTTCGTACTACGTTTCTGCAACGTGGCCGGTAATACATGAGATTCGTTGTATGCGTTGTATGAGGGGTACCCTGTAATGATGGCACAGTGACTGGCATGCTATTGGGTAATTCTTGTCAGAATCCGTAGTGTAGTGTTATGCTCGATAGCATCACTGTTGCTTAATTCACATGTACGAAGACTATGCGTCTTGTTGCTGTTGCTGTTCACATGGTTACACCATCCATTTCATGCATTGTGTGTTACAGACCACCTGTTATGATACAAGTATATTTCTGACCCGGGGTCAAGTTCTAAAAATTGTAGTCGATTCAAGTACTATTACTTTGGCATACCACCAAGTATAAGTAAAAGGTCTTAGTACTTCCCAAAAAGTCAAAATACGAGTTCTTGTCACTGCATAACAGTCCAATTTTTTTCCGGTATTTGTGTTCGCAAACGTAAATATCGCATTCACAAATCCAACAAGAAAGACCGCTGGGACAGAGGAAAACCTCGCCTGGCAACAAACTACATAAATGTGACATTCAGATTAATGTCAAATACTACTAGGAAATATATATTTTTACAACATACCGTCCTTCTACCACTCTATCTCTGAATGACATTGACTTTGACCTTTCAAGATCACTCAGAGTCAAATCTAATGGTGCCACTAGACTCCCCACATATTTGCTATCAATGTTTAATAGTAGCATAGGGTCTAACCAGGATCTTTTATGATAAGGCTTCAAAATCTGGGTGACCTTGACTTTAACTTTCAAGGTCACGCAGGGTCAAAGGTGGCGGTGCCATTCGACTCCTCACATATGGTGTCCTATTAATGTTAAATGGTAACATATGGCCTAAATATGCTCCTTTACGAGATATAGGCTTCGACATTTTGGTGACCTTGAATTTGACCCTTCAAGGTCACACAAGGTCAATGTAACAGTGCCACTGGATTCCATATATAGGGTTTCTTATTAATTTTTAATAGTAACACAGGGCCTCCTTTATGAGATATAAGGATTCATAACCTAGGTAACCTTGCCTTTGAAATTTCAAGGTCACTGAAGATAAAATGTTACGGTTCCATTGGACTCCTCCCCACATATGGTTACCTACTAATGTGTAATGGTAGCATATGGCCTCACTAGGCTCCTATAGGAGATATAAGGCTTCAGAATCTCAACGACCTTGAGTTTGACCTATCAAAGTCACTCAAGGTCAAATCTAATGGCACAGCTGGACTCTCCATATATAAGTTGCTGTTAGTGTCTAATAGTAAGCCTATCTCTCACAACAAGTGGTCTGAGGGATTCCTTTCTGCTCACCTGTGGCGGAATTGAATCGGTGGCTTGGCACCCAAAATTGTCGGGCGTAGATCGTTCGGCCCAGCCAAACAAGACAGGTCCACATTAAATCACCACACATACACCTGCATATACCACCGAATCCAACTTGCAGTTGGTGATATGACCATGAGTGGTTGGAAGCCAACTATAAGCCTGATTCACCCACCCACCAATGTGTTTTTACCACCACCAACAACAACAAAAAAAACAAACAAACAAAACAACTACATTGTAAGTTCTATTGTACATCTTTATCTGATAACTGAAAACAGTGAGTCCTGATAACAGTTTGAAAAACGAAGCCCAGGGGCTTTGACACTCTGCAGTGCTTGACAAAACTCAATAACAGAGAGAGTTAGGTGTATGTTTCGGTCAAAGACCTGCCATTTTCGGGATACAAGGTTGTTGAAAATCGGAAATATACTGAATGACCCCAGAATTACCTGAAGCATTTACTTCACAAGTACCCTGTATACATGAATGCTCACCCCTGAGGCCCAAATTTCACTCCGTTTCACTCTACGACCACCTGTTTTCAAAATATAAGGTTGTCAAAAATCGGAAATGCACCGAATAACCCCAGAATCACCTTAAGTACTTTACTGTCGAAAGTACCATGTATACACTGAATACTCACCGCTGAGCCCAAATTTCACTCCATTTCTCTCTACGACCAGCCACTTTCGAGATACAAGGTTGTTGAAAATTAGAAATGCTCCGAATGATCCCAGAATGACCTAAACCACTTAAGTATCAAAATTATCCTGTATACACTGAATACTCTCAGCCGAGGCGCAAATTTCACTCTGTTTCGCTCTACAACCAGCCCTTTTCGAGATACAAGTTTGTCGAAAATCAGAAATGCACTGAATGACACCAGAATCACCTTAACCACTTAACTGTCAAAAGTACCGTGTATACATTAAATACTCTCTACCGAGGACCAAATTTCACTCTATTTCTCTCCACGATAAGCCGCTTTCGAGATACAATTAAGCTTGTTGAAAATCGGAAATACACCGAAAGACCCAGAATGACCTCAAGCACTTAACTGTCAAAAGTACCCTATATACACTGAATACTCACCCCCGATGCTCAAATTTTATGATAACTCTTTGTCCAGGTAATTAAGATTTTTGATTTCTCCATAGGCTACAATGGTTAATTTGATATGTTTGAAAAAAAAATCGTTAAAAATCAGAAACTCATTCAAAAATCCCAAATGTAATTTTGTGAGGACTATCGAGAGGAAACTTCAGGAAAAGTTAAGAACTTTTGGCTGTGATTTGTAGGAGGAGCAGCGTTTTGAAATTTTCACTCCCATAGGGTCCCATGTTAACGAAAATGAAAAATATTCATAAAAAATATTTTCAAAAATTAAAAATATGTCTGGGTATATCCCAGGGGAAGCAACAACTAAAAAAATTTGAAAGAAATCCATGTAATAATGTAATAATCCATGTAATAATCCATGTAATTCAGAGATAATCGATGCCACAGAGAGACGGTCGGACGGATGACGGACGAATTGTAACTTCATGAGTTCTGCTGACATAGTCAAGCAGATCGAGCTAAAAATATGAAACCTAGCCTGGTGGTGGTAGCAATGTGTCAGGCATGTAGTGATATAATAGTGTCTACATTTACAATTACCGGGTCAGTTTAGTGTCTCAGTTTTACATCTCCCTGTCTTTGTTCTTAGTCTTTTACCTGTAACAAAGTCTTCTCAGTGGTTCAGGTACTTGGTCGCGCCCCATGGACTCGTTAAACAAAGCTCGCTAGGCCCATCATGCTAGCGCGCCCAATATATTCCTCTAACACACTAAAGCGCACTTGTCATTTTCCCAGGCGTGCTTCTGTGGATCGTGTAGTGCGTCACCCTTTTTACCTGGTGCGCTAAAGTGCGTTAGCAAATGTTAGCGCATTAGGTGTAGTGCGCTAATTGGTGACCTTTCGCGATTTCAACTGTATGTCATGGACGAAGCTATCTGTTGAGTGGCAAAACCTGCAGTTGGTCAGGACATCCCTTTTGCCAGTTTTTCTCTGCCATATATATGCTGTCCATTCCATGTTGCTTCTTTGACCATGTTTTTACCAAGACTGCGCATTCTGTTGGTGGTGCAAGCACTGCTGAACAAGGCCATAATGAATTGTACAATTTCTATTAGTGGTTCAACGTTGACATCCATTGCAACGGACGATCTGAACCACAAGGAACAAAACAAATATGCAACAGAATACTTTTAAATTTCGAGCTTTGATATCCACCGCACGTACACACACTTTAGTCACAAGTGCATTGAAGGGCGCACGTGTGATGATCTCGTTTCGAGGAAAATTAATGAACAGAGATTGCAATCGTTTTAAATAACATAATCTCCTCTATTTCGATAATTCCAAGACAGTATATGATAGTACATGCACTTGAATTTTCCTGATATCCAACAATACGTTACCTGTATCTAGTTGATGTCTCCTTGTTGATAAGGCCAAATGACAGCACTTAAAACATATAAATAAATCCAGGTCTACCATATACATATAGCCAGCAATCAGGAGCACATCTTACAGGGATGGGCACTCATTTCTAGGCAAGAAAACTAAGAAAATTAAACAATTTGGGCTATTAAAGAACAAAAAGATTACACCCGTAATGTTACCAATTTACCCATTGCAGGTGTGTGTGGATTTCCAAGTGAACGAAACGGTGAGTGGGTGAATTGGCTTATTTCACGTCGCTTCTTAACAGCCAGGGTCTTATGAGTGACGGACCGAACGCCCGGCAACCAGATGAAGGAAGAAGGGCCCCAGACTTGAATACACCAGGTTTTGAACCCAGGACCCAGTGGTCTGAAGTTGAGTGTTTTACCGCTTGACCCCCGGAATTGCTCTTGTGAGAAAATAACTTGAAGTTGTTCTGCAGTTGGATCATAAATGGTAAGCAGCGCCCAGCCATGCACCACTGACATCAACAATTTGTGAGTACCATCATGGTTGCACCCAGATACCAAGAGCCCAGTGCAGGTGTGTATACAGTTTCCATTGATCAAAACGGAATTGTTCTTCTGCGAAAAACTGGAAGATGTTCTGAAGCTGGATCGTAAATTAATGGTAAGCAGCGTCCGGTCATGCACCACTGACATCAATAATTTGTGAGTACCATCATAGCCACGCCCAGGTACCAGGAACTTATATTTTTCTGCACTTTAATGTCTAATATCTATGTGTAACAATGTGTTTCGTAAACAGAACTATGCGAAATAGAATATCTGTATAATAGTGACCCAAACGATGCAATGAACAGAAAAGCATAATATTTAGTCAGAAAAGCATAATATTTAGTGGCAGGTCCCCTATCTCAAGGAATGTTTTGTCATGTATCTGTGTATGCCTGTGTATTTACCCAATAGCATTGGGGCACTCATTGCGTGCACAAAGGTTGTAGCTGATTTGTTCAAGAGAAAATCTTATCATGGATGAAAGTTGTTTTAAATATTGTGCTAAACAAATGATTTTGTTGACACGTTTAAGAATTTTTTTTAAAATATATTAAAATACGAATTATAGTTGCGTGTGACACCATTTGTGCGGATAGTGTATTGCATGCAATGCATACTTACTAAATTGCCCGTACTCCTGGCGCCAAATTCCATCCGTACAATGGACGACTGGTCGCCATAGAAGCATCTTTGAACAAGGGTAACTTCGGTAATGTACAGCTGGTGGGGAAACGTTATGAGGATCCAGGCATTGTCTCCGTCTCCATAGCTAGACCACTCATTAGTGCCTGGAGTTAATGAGCCGTCAAATGCTTTCCTGCATTCATAACCTGGATGTTCACTTGATGCAGTGCAGGTCGCTCCTGTCATGTTCACTAAAATAGAACAGCAAATACAGCTGTGCTTTGGACATTCATGACACACTCAGTTGGCTGAAGCAATAGGATATGGCAACTCCAAGTTGATACAGGGGATTGCCGAAAGAAGCACTGTATGCAATACGCTTACGGACATGTGTTGAGGAAACGCACCACACAGTACATACAGTGCTTACTTCATAAAATGCTTTGTTACTTACATTATAATGATCTTGATTTCGAGAATAGCATGATATCAGCCGGAAATACATATGGAAATGTGTGCAATAGCAACAATTGTATGATCTGCATAACTAACATAGTTAAGCAAATTTAAAATCTTTGTAGCACTTTGAAATTTTAACATGTGAGTTCAAGGGAAAATTCTAAAATATGCAATATCTTGCCACATGAAGCTTTTCCCGTATCTCTTTACCCTTAGGCCAAAGTCTGGACCACCCACGCCCACTCTTACCCCAAATTGATTTTTTTCTCAAAATGTAGTCACGTCATCCTTGGGTTCTAGTGAGACCCCCACTAAAATTAAAGATTATGATAAGTATCTTGCGATATATTTTGTTAATAGACCCGAGCATGCTCTATCACACACACTCACGCACATGCATACCCCCCTCCCCCCCCCACACACACACAAGCACACAAAGTAATAAATCCTGCCCAGCAAGCTGGGGTATAATAATTGCTTGGCGGGGTTAATAATAAAGTACTGTACCTGTAGACGTCATCTCTTGCACATTCCCTGTGGTAGAGCCTGGCTGTGGTGTATCATAATCCCTGCCTGTAATATCACAACAAAAGTCTCATAGGGATGTCTTGTGATACCTATAGGAATCTGAACTGGGTGATAACGTTCTTGCATTTTGTATAATGATAAAACACTTCTTGTACAATGATACGGTTCTTAGTGCAAGCAGTATGTAGGGGATTTAATTTATTGTCATCCTTTTTATTTTTCTAAAATAATCCTTTTAAGTTACAATCTGTGCTCAGCTGAAGTTGTGCATTGAAGTTTGTATGCTTTAACAAGTCCGTGTAACTTTCACTAGGGTATTTACATGTTCGCGCAAGACATGTTTGGAGTATTTTGATGGTGCTCCATATGAATCTGGACTGACTAGTATAGCTTAGTATATGCCACTCATTGCATGCAGGCATACTGTAACAAAAATACTAGATCCCATAGGCAGATACTTGTGCATGCAGAGGTTTAGCTATCTTTTCAAAAACACTTCCCAATGTTTGGAGATATATATGATTGGGCCCATAATTGCATTAAATTTCACAACATAATGTTGCAGTGATACTCCATCCTTTCCCACACCCATCACACAGTTTTTTTTTTTTTTTTTTTTTTTTAAAAAAAACTTCGATTTATTTTATGAGGTTCTCGACAAGCAAGTAATTGCATATTAACGATCACCTCAAGGCACATTTAGGGTACAAATCTTGCCCAAGGACTTTAGACACAGAAGACCTAG
>JAAUYG010044048.1_pt1 | contig 12612 bp, 7 predicted proteins | sample 7278091 | NCBI WGS metagenome assembly JAAUYG01 (sample SAMN14350201, study PRJNA611818) | marine sediment metagenome | isolation source: surface marine sediment (0.6m) | place: French Polynesia: Moorea | collected 2018-08
TAATTTCACTCCACATGGGAAAAGTCCATAACTGGTTATATGAGTATTTTCCTCGGGTACATCGTATTTTACTGGAGTACTTACAATGTATTATGTCTACAAAACGGATGATCTGTATAAATGGTTACATTACAATTACTTGATGGCCAGTTATTACAGCTTATGTCATGTAACGTGTACATATAACTTGAAACTTGACGAAGTAAAGGTGACTGAAGAGCACGCTTTGTTTTGTTTGCTTAATATAATATAATGGTAGCATATACATCACACCAGTCGATCACGCCACAAATGTAATACATACTTAGCCCCAAGATCCAAATTTTGTTGTCTCCTTCGCTAAACGAGCAGTTGCTTTCGAGAAACAAGATTGCCAACAGGCGGAAGTGCACTGAATGACCTCCGAATGACCACGAACACATCATTGCCAAAATTGCCCTGTATACACTAAATACTTACTCCCTCCTGAGTATTAGAGGTCCAAATTATAATCCTTTGTGATCTACGATCAGCCATTTACGACATGCAAGGTTGTCAAAAATTGCAAATGCAAAAGATGATCTGAGAATGACCTTGTATACTTATCTGTCAAACGTATCCTGTATACTCTAAATACGTAATTCACATACACATATCATAGGTGGTCCAGGTATATTTTGGCTCCTATTCTTTAAAATTTTTCGTATGCCTGTGTTCGTTATCTAAATTGTTCAACCAAGGACTCCCTTGGTAATATATGCTGTGGAAACCATATTTCTTCTTTTTAAATTTGCTTGCACAAGCGATAGACATTTTCTATTCTGACTATTCTCATTTAAAGCAAAGATATTATTCAGATACATTAGTGCTTTATACACATTCATCTTAATCGTTACACCTAGAGGACGTTCCGACAGCCCAATGAAACAACAATGTCTAACATGAGTGGAAATCATTGTAGAAATTACATGTACGTAGAGCACTCCTTCGTACATGTACTTTTTTCCATTTTTTCTTACTTATCGCTAATGCAAAAGTGTCATATAGCTGCACAATACTCAAAATGTGACAAAATAAGAATAAAATAACAGTATTTAACATTCCACATTTAAAACACTGTCTAACAAAATTATCTAGTTTCCCTAAGGCATTACGGCAAATACTGTCACCAATAGCACCGAAGTTTATAAGTCATCAACATATACATATAAGTTATATGTTACCACATATGCTATCACTGGTTCATTCGTTTTAATAATATCCATCGACATTGATCGATGCATCGATGTCAGTTACCTGTTGCGAAGAATCAACTGAAATGTATTTCCATTAACTCTCATTTTATTTGTTCTGAACAGTGTTATCATATCTGATACAGTGTTATCGTATCTGATACAGTGTTATATCTGATGCTACCTTTTCTATTGCTTCGATGACTTCAGCAACACATATTCCACAACAACAAGCAGCATTGGCATATGTATAGTTGAGTACATCAAACCTTAGCAGAGGGTAACATTATTAAGTCCTTGGTGTATGTTATAGTGCCGTGCCTTTAGTGAGTCTTTACCAATCACTCAATGCCGTACCCATTTTAGCACGGTGGTATCGATCTTTAAAATAAAACACCCTTACTAATTTACAGATTGAGTTACTCAAACCATGGATGTGCATTTTACACAACAATCAATATTGTGACAGATCGCTAAAGGCATTTGAAAAATCTATTTCGAGCCCCCGTGTACGGAGCCCATAAAGGGACATGGTCAAAAAAAATTTTGAAACCTTTTTACGTGCGCATGTAATACCTTTCAGGTGCGCACGTAATATCTTCACGCGCGCACGCAATAACTTGACGTGCGCACATAAAACTATTACTTGCTCACATAATAACTTCACGTGCTCACGTTATAACTTCACGTGCGCAGGTAATGATATTACGTGCTCACGTAATAGCTGCGCACGTAATACTTTTCACGTGCGCACGTAATACCTTTCACGTGCGCATGTAATAACTATTACGTGCTCACGTAATAACTTTGCTAGCGCACGTAATAACTATTACATGCGCGCGTGATAACTTCACGTGCGCACGTAATAAGCCCATTTCTTTACATACATGTATAAAGGCGCCCTTCATGCTTGTACGGAGTCCCTAAAGGGAATTGCTTATTTGTAAATGATGGTTAGTTGCCTCCGTTAACCTGACAAGGACACTTTTACAATCGTGTTCATTTCTAAATCAAGACACATATGGCGACTGAAATTTTGAAAATGGTATGAGAGTTGATCCACAAATATACCTTCAAATATCTTTTACACTTACACACCAGTTTTCTTTGCTGGAATATCATACTAGTCTTTTTAAACACTTTGTAACTTTGTAAACATCCATTACTGAGTGCTGAGCTCACTGTTGTATTGGATAACATAAGATATCAGCGCCCAGCTTCAGCACAGAAGTTTAAACAGATTGTATCATAGTCTTATCATAACCTGTGATTTTTTTACATTAAGCCTAAGCATTTTTTAACGTTTGTTTTTATAATCCAAAATATGAAGATACTTTATAAAACCGGAGTCTGTTTCCTTTTAACTTAGGAATTCTCCGATGAAAAGTCTCCATATAAGTTTCCTTATCACATCTTCAATATACACAAATTATATCTCTAAACTACCGTCGTTCTAGTAATTTTAATATGTCCTTAGGATTTTGTCCTATAGAGTCTGCCATCTCATTAAAATGTTGTTAAATTCTGCACATAGACCAGACTGTTCAGGGTAATTATTAAACTGCCTAATAATACAACATTTTGCCTATATTTAGCATTATCAGACACCATATGTTTCACAGCCTTCCGAAATGAGTTCTTAGTATTTACGCTGTTACATTTGAAACTTAATATATAATCAGACATAATTTTCTTCTAAGCACCGAATGACCCCAGCCTGACCTTGAACATTTAACGGTCAAAATACCCTACATACACTATAAACACTTACCCCCGAGGCCCAAATTTCGATCAGTTTTCCCCTACGACCAGCCATTTTCAAGATATCACACATTTAATAATTCCCTATTGAATATCATTTTAAACGTCCAAACGATAAGAAAAATGGCAAAATACTAAATTTAATTTTTTTACTCTTTTTAACAACTTTAGTAGAGACCAAGAAGTATACATGTACATGGATTTTGGTGAGTGACTCAGGTGTGAACGTTCAGACGAGGTATCGTTTGAAACTTTTACTCCCAAATGGTTTAATATTGATGAAAATAAAAAAGAAAACATCGAGGTATTAAATTTCACAATTCTTTGGATAGCTATGGTAGAGATGCCCCCTAGTAGTATGCGTGCATTGTTTGAAGTGAACCTGTTATTTATTTTCAGAGGTGATGTTGTTTGAAAAGAATTCTCCCACATGGCCCGATGTTAGTTCAGAAAACAATCAAAATCGTAAACCAAACATCACATTTATAAATGTAACATTTTAAAACAGACAAAATAATTTGGAGATGGATAGGTACCTTTCCATAAATTTAGGCGTTAGGTTTCGCTCCTTTTTCCCCTTTTTTCAAAACGGATTTTACAGACAGGCAACGGATGACAAACGAACGACGATGGGACGAGAGACAACGGAAAGCCGTGCTATGATAGCAGCTCTGATGTGAAGTAGCACATTTATACACGCCGTAAATGGACAAGACTCGTGTTATATTTGGCTCAAGGTTTGAAACACATTAACGTTTGGTCAGCATAACCATAACCCCATTTTGGATTGGTAGCTTGGCACGTATGATCACTTCGGGTGGAAACGTGGCAAAATTTGCTATTAAATGCCAAGGCTGTATACCCTCGGTTTGTTCAGCAATTGGAAACGTTAGAAAGAACCGAATGCATATTGCCAGTTATAAATTGCCATCTTGCTAGGCTAATCTGTTAACCAATCGGTAGAGCGTTCGGCTGCATATACTAGTAGTCGGTTGCTGAATTCGCAGTTTCATTTTCTAATACTGTCTGATCCAACGTTAAACTGAGACATGCACAGGAGGACCTAAACATGGAATATGTCACCCCTTCAGAAACACGGTGAGATTCATACCCTTCTGTCGTTACACGGAAATACTCTGGCTTTGGAGATACATGTAATTACCTGTTCGTCGTGGCAGGTGTTAATTCTGTCGAACAGAGTGGAAAGGTCACACGTCATTTTCTCACGTAGTCAGACAGTTTACAGGCATGTTGCCCCTGGGAAAACGAACATAAAACGGGAACTAGCACGTGGAGACGCACAAGGAACCATAAACTATTCATAGTCCAGACTCATAAACTAAATATTATATGCATGTAAGATGTGGTCACAGACTAGTGCATATTGTACATCACATTGCAGACCAAGAACACAAAATTCTGCAAAGCAGGAACGTGGCTAATTTAGGACAACCAACATTGTTTCTTCCGATATCGACCTTATATCTCGTGATCTCGCCACAGAACTTTCAAGTTATATGACATCGCAAACTCCACAACTTGAAGGATTCATTCTTGGTCTAAGTAGCATCTGTGATTCACGCATCGAAATATAGGAAATCGGCAACGGTAAGTAGGGAGTTTTAATTGAACTCTTAAAAATCTATGCAATTTTATGACAAAGCAAACTAACGTTGATGTAAGGTATCGGAACAGTCAACACTTCCAAAACACAGTGACTACATCCTTTGCTCGCAAAATTGAATGCAGCATATTTATTTGTATTTATTTATTATATTTATTTGTATACATACTTTTAACATTTCACACAAAGGTATTTTATATAACATGAACTATAGTATCAATCAATCTATCGAAGTTTATTTGCTTCTAATGGAACTTTATCGCCGACTGTGGCTATACCGTTGTGTGGCAATTCTTGATGTAAGACATCCCCGAAGAACTCGCCACTATACAGCATAATAATGATAAGTACTCGCCTGCAACAGGCACGACCCTTGATGCATTGAAGGATAGAGCTTAGACCGCTGCAATACGGACAAAACGGCTAACCTCCCCAGCCGCCTCTGTGGCGAAAGCAGTAGCGGCGCTGGCTTTGTATACTACGGCGGCCCGTAAGTGCCTTGTGAAGAAAAAAAAACATCACCCGGACGTAATACTTATTCGTCCGGACGAATTATTATATTGTCCAATATATAATTGGACATACTAAATCGACCTGATCTAAGGCAACAGAGTTCCAGTCAACAATACCAAGTTCTTAAATCACAGTACATCGTCCCGAAAGTTTTTTTTTTCAAAGAAGATGGCAGTTCACATGGTACTAGAGATGTTTACGTGCTTGGCGTGCGTGCAGTAACTAGACTTACATCAGACTAGTCGATATTACTCAACCGCTATTGACGACACGGGTCTCTTTCCCATATGCTGGTATCTCCTGGCACAATTTGAAAGACTCTAAAAGAAAACCGTTATCGAGTCCAATGACACGTTTAAGACCTACACTGAACAAAGGGCGCTGGCATAGTTTCGTTAAATATAGAGAGGTGTTAGATTATAACCCGAGAAGAAACCAATTTCAAATTTCGTCGAATATCACGTCAAGTGAAGAAAAACGGACGTGAGCCGAATTAATCTTTCACCAGGAAAAATGATGTGTACGCATGTCCGGAAATATAAATGGGACCTTTTACATAAACGTGGGAACAGAACGTGGATTAAATTGTTGTTGTGATATGCCTCGCTCAAGTGCAGTTCTTCGTATGTGCCTGTTTTAGTGTACGTGCGATGCTCGACGACCGCGTTTAATGACTTCTTGTCACTTCCAGCCATGATGGGGGCAGATTTCTCTTTCCAAAGGACAAGAACCGATTCCCAACCTGGGTTAAAACGATGAAATAATGGAATACTGCGGGGAATACATGAGAAATTATCACAAGCTAAGTTTCCATGGATGCTCCCTGGGACCCCTTTCTCTGGCAAACGGCACAGAACCATGGATTCACTAACCTCAATGGAAAATATAATTTGCACCGCCTTCAGAAATACCCTAAAATATATACATTGGAGGCTCGGGGACATTGAAGTAAAGATTGGCTTGTAACTATTTGGAATTACACACTACCGCAACAGTGGCAACAGCTTTGAACGACACATAACTACATGTATACATGAGTACCAGGACAGCGGTACTGAGCACGGTGAACATACGAGGCTAAATTTAAATGTTACAAGTAACGTCCGTTACAAAACTGCCTTTCAAACATTCCATAGACGCAGCGTCCTGGGATAATTACTGCACGCAAACAAATCTGCTTGATACGATGCAGGACAATACCAAGGCTGGAACGCACTAATGGAGGACCACTGTTGGGTACTCCATTGCTAAATTGATATGTAACCCTGACTGATGCCAAAATAGGTATTTTCTGGTGTTATACAACGCTTTCTTGGATCCATTCGAACGCTGTTACCTTGTTGGCTATAAGGCGTCCGCTGGAGACCGGAGTTCAATCCCTGGCTGCGTCAAACCCAAAACGACGGTAAAATGAGAGGCTTGATCCGGCTGCATAATCTTCAAATGTTTAACGCTGAAGTCAAATATAAACGACTGTTTTACCCTTTACTATTCATGCTTCCAGCAGGGAGAGAAGGTAACGTATAGCGGCCTATTCTAATATCGAGCACGAAAACCCATATTTGATATGAACACAAGACTCGAAAAACAGGCTGTCACTTCAATGGATTGCGTTGATATCCTTGATCTTAGAGTGTTCGGTTAAATCACTTCTGCATGGATCATGTTACTCAGTCCACTTTGTCCTAACTTTGAAGGCAGCACGGATTTCGCGAACAGACATAAAAAAACATTTCATGATAAAAGAGCATTATTTACTAAAACCAATTACTTGTTCCCCCGCGTGACAACAAATAGGCTGTTCATGGACAGCTAAGGAGGCTACTTTTTCAGGGTTTAGTGACATGATCCAGCAGTTCTCATCAGATCACAGTTAAGTGAATGGGTAAAAGTGGGGTTTGTTTGATTGGTATTGTAAAATCCACCGTACCATATGAAGATGGGTGGTACACATGAATGCGCTGACATAAAGAATTACATGTACCTTGTGTCTGTCTCCTGCTGTGCTGCATTAATAAACGTTTGAAATTTTACGAATGGTTGAGCAAGAGGAGCAGGATTATTCATTACTGACTGGTCTGCTCACCCAAATTATCAACGATTAGATTAATCACACCATATCGGAAGCGGAGGAGCTGATAGCACAAGGTTATGTATAAACATGACAAATTATTGTGAACAGACACGCACATTGTGAAAAAGGCGGTGGGGGGGGTAGGAAAATATATTATGTTTACTGGGCTCCTTAATTAATTGATGGAGATCATTCGATCGTGCGAAATTTAAAAGACGGCTTTTCAGCTCACTGGAGTTGTGGTCACTTTCAAAGTTACATCGGTTACAAGTCACACATGCCAAACATCATTACATCGGTCATTGAAATCACCAAGAATCAAAATTGCTTTCGGATTATTTGCAACCGCACCATCATTGCAATAGATTCACAAAATTATTTGTACTCTCCGCAGATGCCCCTGGTGGTCGATAATACTCAATCATTTACCCCTTCATGTACTCACAAGCAATCGTATCTATGACTTTAGATCTCTCCTAGTTCTGACCTAAAGTCCTGACGTCTGAATGTCCAATGCCACCATTACATTTGCTCTTGGGTGACCTTGAAAGGTCGAAGTCAAGGCAGCACTTTGAGTTTGAGATCAATACATAGTCTATAGCATATTATTCTTATATATATTTGGGAATATGCCTGTTAGCAAAAAACGATATCAAAATATATTTCACACAATGAGATAATATTTGGTGGGACCCTTCGCGAATGACAAGTCAAATTTAAAGTCACGGTATTCTTAACTGCTTATATCTCAGAAAGCAATTAGGGTACATGCTGCTATTGAACAGTGACAAGTAACATAATAAATTATGGTAGCACGAACTGCTGTGACCTTATATTTGACCTTGAGTGACCTTGAAAGATCACATACAGCACAAGCTATAGACATTGTCATTATCTGATCCTTCCCTGTATATACAAAGCATTACAATTGTGTGAGCAGTTGGGGTTTTCCGGTCTCGGAGCATTATTTCTTATTCTGATATAAGTGACATTAAACAAAACCAGATTGATATGCAATAAAATGAAATTGCGTCGCTGACATTTCTCCAAATACCCTAACTAAAATATCAAAAGCCATTCCTTATAGCAATTGCGTACTGTATCGTCCATCCACGTTACGCTGACACAAGCACATTCGATGCCGTTTCAGGTTATACATTGTGCTGCTAAGAAAAATTTGCACTGCAGTGATGGTCAGTGGCAAGCCTACTGACTAGCACCATGTGTAAATTTAATGCTCTTGTTTCGGATGTTGTGACAAACCGATTCGATAAGCGATGAACTTTCTTTATATATAAATATAAAAAATGTAAACCATATTAAATCCATTAATGGCTAATCAAGACATACAAATGTGACAAACTAATGGGGCTGACCGTTCACCCACCTGCTGTATGATAATAGTTGTCATTCATACTTAAGTCTTCAATTGATATCCTGGCTGAAGTTCTTGAGCATAATTAAGTTTGACTTAAGTCATTAATCCCAGCAGTGTGCTTAGCTAATAATCTGGCTTTAACCAACACTTTGACCTATTTTAGCTCTGCTTGACTGTGTCAGCAGAGGTCGTGGTTTGGGGATTTCTCCGTCGTCCTTCCTTTCGTCACCCGTGCCGAAATTATCTCAGAATCTATTGGACACATTTATTTCACAATTTCAGATGTTCCTTGCCCTGGGCCATACGTCCAGGCGTTTTTTTTTTTTAAAGAAAAAGCGTTTTCCAAGTTTTCACGATTTTTTTTCGTTTTTATTAGCATGGGAACCTCAAAGCGCTAACCCTCCCTCAAATTCTTCTCAGTGGTCCTCACAAAGGAACTGTTATGGATTTTTGAAATTTTGAGTTTACGATTTTCGCGATTTTTTGTGTGGAAATTTCACTTTCCTATTGTGACATATAGGGAAACACAAAACTGCTATTATTTGGGACATAACTTGAGAGTCATCGTAGAGGGAAAGGGAGTGAAATTTGGGCTTCAGGGGCAAGTATTCAATGTATGGCTGTGGGACTGTGCGGGAGCTGGACTCATCTCTGCAGGATGGGGCGGGAGTGGGACCAATATACAATTATGGTCCCGCGCAGGGCTCTAGACTGTCCACACACCAGTGGGAAACAGATATGGAGGTAGCCACCACGGGACCAGCCGGGAGCTGGCCAGCTGCCAAGCAGCTTCAGCGGCAAATCATCACTATGGTGATTAGGTAGAGGAAGGAAAACAGGAAAAAAAAACTTCCATTCTTTAGGACTATCAGGTGGAGGGCGCGTAGGTGTCCTCGCCAGTAAATTCGGGAGTCCCCATACAGGATTTAGGCAGCCGCCCAGATCTCAAGGAACCGACATTATACACATCCTTATATCCAACCACTGTTCCACCAGCTGAATTGTAGCGTGATGTACCCCAGGCCAGTGACGCATTCGGCGGCAATATTGGATCGGGTGGATCTGGTGCCTAACAAAAAGGATCTGGGATCTATTTAAAGTGACATGAGACTTTAATCTTTTACATTTTTGGTTTAACAACCGATCTGCAATTTGACAATTGACCTCGTGATCTGAAGGTTGGATCCATCTGGGGCCTCATCACAGAAGTGAAAAAAACGTGTCCATTAGTCAACAAAAGAACGCCTAATTCCGAAAAGGGATTATGGATGTATAGTAACATTACACTGACGCTTTCACGCTCTTTTTGTTTATAAAAATAGGTCCCGTGCGTCACGGTTGAGGCAGGTTGCAACAAATATGTATAAACTTAAGTTCTTATATCAATTTGAATCTAGTTGTTATGACGTCATTTAGGAAACAATCATAAATACAATGCTTGAATGTTTTTTTTTTCCTTTTTACTATACTAATGAAGCGCAAGCGTTGTTTCAAGAGAAGCCACAAGGCCTATATTATGCAGCAAGTGACAATACAAATATGACCGTATATAATTTTATCAACCGCACGCAATAAGTGTGCAAACTTGGAAATGCATTATACACACATGCCAAACATCACGTCACACTATATTTTTATGTTGGCTACATATGTCACATCAGTTATGTATGTTTCAAAAATGAATGATTGGTAAGATATTTGAACTTTAGCATCTCTTAGCGAAGCATTAGATGATCATCGCCAGCAGCCATTCCATGTTTTATGGGTAGTCATTAAACGTTATTAAAGTAACGAACCCCGCCTAGCCCTACTGGGGAGGTGGGGTGAGTGGGTTCTTTGCATTTGTGTGTGTGTGTCCATGTATAAAATATCTCAAAAAATATTAAATCAATCAACTTCTTTTTTGCCAGAGGTCTTCCCTCTGAACCAGAGAGGAAGCAATTCGATTTTGAAAACAATTGCCCCGGGGTAAGGGTGTGTGTGGAATGGGTGTATGGGCGTGGCGAAATTTTGGCCTAATTGTGACACAGGCGAAAAATCCTCAAGTTGCTATAACAGCTAAAGGGGAAGGAATAGACATATGGTTAATATTAGACATTTATATATTAAGGCATGTATGAGGAGTCTGTCAGCAGCATTACATTTGACCTTGAGTTTCTTTGAAAGGTCAAATTCAAGATAACTTGGACTTTGAGAGGTTATATATCGTAAAAGGAACCATGTTAGACTATATGTTACTATTAAACACCAATAGGAAACATTTAACCTTCACATTGAAGCGTCAGATTCAAGGGTACTCAGACGTTGAAGCCATATATCTCGTAATGGAGCCTGTTTTGGCCGTGTACTACAATTAAACACTATTTTGAAATCATATATAGGGAATTCAATAGCATATCACATTTTGTCTTATGTGACCTTGAAAGGTCAACGGCCTTCAATTTTTTTGTAGGTTTGTGTCTCGCAGAGGAATCAAGTTTGGCAATATGTTAGTATTAAACACTAATAGGAAATCATACACATGTATGGTGAGTGCAAAACTGTGACCGTTAAATTTGACCTTGAGTGACCATGAAAGGTCACAGTCAAGGTCACTCAGACTTTGATGGCATGCATCTCATAAAGGAGCCGAATTGGGCCACATAATTATTACAATTAAGCACTAACAGTAAACCATTCATTGGTGGTCCAATAGCATTATCACATTTGCTCTTTAGTAACCTTGAAAGGTCAAAGTCCGGGTTTTTTGGATTTTGAGTAGCAAGAGACCTAAGCATAATGTATAGTTATATTAGCCTGGTGTGACAGTAAATAAATTTGTGGGCAGTGGGGTATTTCTGGTCTGCAAGCAGCCTTTCTTGGTTGGAATTAGTTTCACTTCTGCTACTAAAAGATCTCAAAATGCATTTGACCACAATAAGTGCAATATTTAGTGGAAGCCTTCCCTCTGACCCAGGGATAAAGCCATCTGAATTTGGAAACAATTACTTTAAGGTAAGTTTGAGAGTGGGGGAACGACATTTTACCCCAATGATAACAGATAGGAGAAACCTTTCCAGGTGCCTATAACTGCTATGCTGTGAGAGAAAGCCATTTAATTACTATGAACTTTAATAGGACTTCATATGTGTAGAATGCAAATGCCCCATTAGATTTGACTTTGAATGACTTGGAAAGTCAAATTAAAGATCACGCCAATCTTACGTCCATGCATTTCAGAAAGAAGTTAGGGCACATGCTGTTACTGAATAGCAACAAAAAACATAATAAATTATAGTAGCACTAACTACAGTACTATATTTGACCTCAGGTGATCTGGAATGGTCAAATACAATGCAAGCCATAGATGTTGCCATTATTTGACCCTCCCCTGTATGTGCATATCATTACAATTCTTTTGGCAGGATGGCTACTATATGCATAGCATTACAATTGTTTGGGAAGGGTGGGGTGGGGGGGTTTCCGCTGTCCCAGCGGTCTTTCTTCTTTTGTTAAAAGTGACATTAAAACAAAACCAGACTATGCAATAAAAGGATATTGCATTGCTGACATTTTCTTCAAATGCCCGAAATAAAATACCAAAAGCCATTAGTCATAAGAACTGCTTACTATATCATCCCATTTACGTTCCAAAGCACGTTAGAAACAGTTTCAGTCAATACATTGTGCCGCTGACAAGAAGCTTGATTTGTTATAATTGCAATGATGGCCAATGGTAAGTCTACCGCCTAGCACTAAGGGTAAATGCATCTATTTTGGACATTCCGACAAACCAAGTTGTTGAAATACGTATATAAAAGTGGTTCACTTTGTCATGGTTTCATAGTACAGTTTTTTTTATCTCGGCCTGACGTTGCCAGTAGAGATACTGTCGTGGCGCAGGTGTCTATCGTCCCTCGTCCGTCAGTCGTCCATAAACTCAGGTGACTCGGGAACCGCTCCATGGATCCAGGCCAAATTTTGAGGGCAGCTTCCTATCCACCATATCTACAGACAATTTTTTTTCGAATTTTACCATTTTTTTTGTTTTCGTGGAATCCAATGGCAGCAA
>JAAUYG010148694.1_pt1 | contig 12612 bp, 15 predicted proteins | sample 7278091 | NCBI WGS metagenome assembly JAAUYG01 (sample SAMN14350201, study PRJNA611818) | marine sediment metagenome | isolation source: surface marine sediment (0.6m) | place: French Polynesia: Moorea | collected 2018-08
AAAAGTCAGAAGTCCCGAGAACTTAACCGGATATCCCATAACCCTGGATTATCACTATATAGCGCACATCTTGGGAATGTAAACCTAGACAACGAGTGTGTGAGTATAAAGTGTGTCTGTTTGTATTATCAGGTAAACTTCTTTTAAAATTGTTCGTCTGTTTCATATTGCATTGCATGTTTATTGTTTTAGGATTTCGTCACATTGTGTAAATATTGTAATTTCCACTCTGAAGTTTATTCTTAATAATAAATTTGGTATTTTACACTGTCTTCTGTTGCTTGTTCAGGAACTCTATTGAAAAGAACCTGGTGGGCTTTAATATCGCCCGTAACAGTGCGTACATGTAAATGAGAATTCTTACATAATTAAATCGGATTTTTTGCCTGTGGACGGCATCCATTGTATTTTTGAACAAAAATAGGAAAGCACATATGGGGAGTCAATTGATGCGATTACCTTTGACCGTAGTGACATTGAAAGGTGAATGCCAAGGTCACTCAAATTTTGAAAGCTTATATCTTGTAAAGGAGCTGAGTTAGGCCCATTTTTTGCTATTAAACTTTAATAGGACACCATACATGGGGAGTCCAATGACACTATCGCATTTGACTTTGGCAAGTATGGCAATTGCTAAATATTTTACGTGACTAACACATGGCCTTATCAGATTGGAAATGTCAAAAAGCTACTCCATAGTTTATATTTTCAACATAACTTTATGACAATAACCCTGGTGATAAAGGAATACTGGGTTCTCCTTTTCTTGATGAGAGATCTTCCTGGATAAAAATGTTGCACTTAGAATTTTTAAATGGGAATCAATGTCAGTGTCAGCAGGGATGGTAATAATTCTGTAACTATTGGAAAACTTCCCGAAAGTATTGTAGTAAGAATATGCATTATATATGCCGAGATGCTTGTTAATTCTATACCAGTTCCAAATGTACTCAAATAGAGTGGCCATCATCAAAGACCATAAACAGATCCTTGATGATGACCACTCCATTTGTGAATATTTGTGTTTCTGTTTTCATGAAATGAAAATTCTTTCATCTTCCATCATCTGTATCGATCAGCTCTGATCCTGTTGCTCACATTTCATTCAAATTTTAGTTTGTTGAGTTGCTCTGGATCATACATCCGTATCTTTTTTTGTTTGCATCATGGATAAAATAAAATAAAATAAAAACGTGTTTCGTATTTTTGTTACAATTTTGGGAAACCATTCAAACAATTGTTTGTTGGAACCAATTTGTTTTCAAACAAATCCTGAAGTTTCTTCTCAATTGTTCTCAGAAACGATAATTAGGATTTTTGAAATTAGGAGTTACTCATTTTTATGGATTTTTTTTCGAAAATTTCAAATTCAGCATTTAACCACATGGCAAACCCAAAAACCTTAATTATTTAGGGAAAAATGAGCGATCGTAGAGCAAAATGAACTAAACTGTGTGACCCGGTGGTTAAAAATAAAATATACACTGGCTACATTTGACCTTGTAGTGTACAAAGTCATGGGGGGCACTCCGACACTTATACTGTCCAATGTACCCTGCATAATCTAAGTACTTACCAAACTTTGGCTGATTTTGCTCTATAGCCCGATGTTTTCTAGGCAAAGTTGTCAAAAATGGGAAAAATTTCAAATACACCGAATGATCACAGACTGACTTTGAACACTTAACTGCCAAAAGTAACCAATATTAACAAAGTACTTACCTCCAAGGCCAACAGTTTGCTGTTGATTCAGCTAGTAAAATAGATGTCTCCTATGAGATTTGGAGGCACGAGGCCGTTTCATTGATTGATTCTGGTGTGTATCCTGATATGTCTCTGTTGATGGCTTTTCGTAAGTCGCTCAAGGGCTCAGCAGCCGATGCTTTGCTTCATTTGGGGACAGGGATTACTCCTGCTAGTTGTGTCCAGAAGTTAGACACCCCTTTCGGTAATGTGTTTCCAATTGGAACATTGCTTGAAAGGTGTTGGAGTGCCAGACAGAATCAGGGTAAATCAGTCAGACCATGGGCTTGTAGGCTTCAAAGCTTGGTTTCCCAGGTTAGTGATGTAGATCCATCAATCTTTCCTCCTGGCAATCAGTCAATGTTACGTACCAAGTTTTGGTCGGGATTGAAAGATGATAAAATGATGATTGAACTTCGCCACCTGATAGACAGTAATGTCAGCTTTGATAAAATCTTGAGATCGGCACGTGTGATCGAGAATGAGGCCACAAAAGATGCAAGTTCACATCAAGCCGAGATCACACCACAATGAGGATCAGCCTTGGGTACCGCAGAGAAGAAGAAACTTGATGACGTGCTTAGTATGCTTCAAACGATGGCTGCAAGACTGACTGCAGTAGAGAAACGCAGAAATCCTTCAGAATAGCAGTCTGAGAAGAAGGAATCTGTTGGAAGAAAGAAGTTTCTGGGTACTTGTTACCGATGTAAGCAGAGGCTGATTGTCCGTTAAACTATTAAGAACCTTGGGTGCAGGGCAACTTCATGGTTCAATGTCTAAGAGCCTTACCGTGATAGACAGATTAGTTGGCTCATCAAAAGAGGTTTCTGTTGTTTTTGGAGGTTCTTCAGTGTCAGCATTGTTGGGTTCAGGTTCAATGGTTAGTACAATCAGCAAGAGTTTGTGTGATAGACTAGGTCTTCAATGTCATCCCGTCCAGGAACTACTTTCAGTTGAGGGTGTAGGTGGCCAGAAGAGAGGTCAGTATCAGGGTTATATGGAAGCTGCTATTTCCTTCCCAGATCTTAGTGTAGACCATTATGTTCTATTGCTTGTAGTTCCTGACACAAGTTACAATGAAACGACACCAGTTCTGTTGGGCACTAACATTCTTCAGGTGTTAATGGAAGGAAACTTTGACAGTAAGACCCACCCAGGCTCGTGGCAGATGGTTTTCAAAGCACTTTCTATGTTTTATGTAATATCTTATAAGCTATCTGTAGGTGCAGGGTGTGAGACTAGAAACTAGTTCCCTTTTCCCGCCACTGTAAGCAGTCCCTTTGTATGTGTGTACCGCCAATTTCAGTTGATAGTTGGCAGTCATCCAAGCAAGATGGTTTGTCTTTGCTGCATACTAAGGATACAGTATGTATCTAGTGGACTCTTGTAATTGCTCAGGAATGCCTATAACTTAAGGAATGTTTGTATTTATGTAGGCAAGGGTAGTACTAGTCCGTGTTTAAGTTATAATTTGGTTATACAAGTATTATTGTCCTTGCAGTTTTTTTGTCTGGTATTATCATCTGATCATCGGCCCATTCGACTAACCCATAGCCCTGAGAGGCCAGTGAGGATAATAAAAGAGTAAAGCGCTATACTATCCTTTGCGTCTTTTACAACCACCGGCTACACTATGTTACAGATAAATCCCATTAAGTAAAACTAAAGGTTATAAATATGGTTATTCTCTGTATTGGGTTTCTGGAAGGACCGGTTTCTATGTATACGTAACTATCGTTCCCTGAATGTGTTGACATATTGTGGAATACTGAATTATGTTTTTTCGGCAAAGCGACTGTCGGCACGGAGTGTAAGAGGTGAGAGTTGCACCTGTCGAGACAATCTACCAATGGCTTTCTCTTAGGGAAGATGCAATAGGTAATGCCTGCTACATTGGGGAGACTATATGTTGAATCGCGGGAGCTGAGGTATATTGTGACAGCGAAAGGACCTTGAACCTTACCCCGTGATAAGACTGATGGTTTAAGTAGCTAACACAGGAAGGTGATGCCTGTTTAGCGAAGAGTTGTGACACTGACATAGGAAGAGCTGGCAGTTTAATGATGGAGAATCACAACTTGCGATTCCTACAGATGACTTTGCTGTGTAGAGCCAATTCGAAAGTATAGACGTTCGTCGTTCTTCGGTTTCCTAACCCGGGGAAACAGAACATAAGTAAGAGAGGTTGTTATCCCTTCCAGTAGGAGAATCATTGCATCAGTGATTCTGGGTCATCTCTATCAGATCATGGTTGATATAATATGTGAAGAGAAGTCGAGCCCACACTGATGTATGACCCTTAGTGTACACATCATGTGCATGTAAGGTCTAGGAAGTTCTAGTGGGTTATTGGGTTGGTGCCATGCCCTACAGCATGGAAAGAAATACCAAGTAAGACCATGTGAAAATGACCTTTTCTTTTCTAAGATATGACTTGACCGGCAGCAGGATTATTTTAGCAGTATCACACTCGTTACGCCAATGTATTTCTGTGTGATCTCAACACCGTCCCCGACAAACTCACAAGCTCACACAGCGTGCAGTGCTTCGTCCATGCAGAACTAAATCTTTAATTTGTGTGATGACCCCTAAATATCACGCAATATGAACGTGTGTGGTTTGAGGTAGTAGGAAGAATTAATAAAACTAAGTAGCAGGTAGGCAATGCGAGTGTTATCACATTTGTATCGCTCTTCATAGACTCACCATTACAGTGCTGGACTTGCCAAGCCCGTATGGAGTGCAGTGGTTCGTCCATAAAAGAACAATAAAATATTTGAACTCATGCGATAACTCTTATTACTCGGCAATTTTTGGTCTGAGTTACATCTTTTTACTGCATGGACCAAGACTCTTCGTGCTGAATGCACGTGTTACAATGGTTCAACATATAGACCCACTGTGTCGTTTTTGTTGATCACATTGGTGGCCTCTCCTCTACTGGCCTTCGACGATGCTCACTTTGTTGAAGAAGCTAGCATTAATATACCTTGTGCGTGTTGTAAACCTGTATTATTATATCAATTTTTCAGAATGACCAGAATGACTTTAAAATGACATTAACATGTCTGACGTTATAATGACAATTTAATGGATATCACATTTTCCCCCAAGGCCTGTACATGTCCGTTGTCCTTCTAGTCTCTATGGTGTTTTCAATTCATTAAAGTGTTCTATCATGTGGTTGTTGTTTGCTCTCCTCTCAGTGGACATAAAATATAGAAGCTGTTTTCAAAGGAAAATTCCAGCGTACCTAGTCCAGCCAGCAGGGCGTGTGGAAATTCGGTAACAATAGAGATAACTTCTGGAAGAAAAAAAATGTAGTATTCTGGAAATAGTATATAACAGTTATGGAAACGTATTAGTATGAATATGCAGTATATATGCTAACATGCTGTCTATCCTGGTTTACTCTATGCCAGTTACAATGTACAACATACAGTGGTCATCATCGATCAATTTATCTATGCCTGTGTCAGCAAAGTTTACAAATGGAAAATTACTCCATCGTACATGGTCTATCTGTCTGTGATATCGACTACCCCTGAACTTATTGCACCTGATTTCATTTAAATTTTTGGTTATTGGTTGACCTGGGTCACATGCTCCAGATCTTTTTAAAAATAAATAATAAATAAAAACGCGTTTCATAAATGTCCAGGAGTTTCCCCCCTATTCATTTACATATTACCTGTTTACATTTGAAAAAGCTACTTCTACAAATTGGAGCCCATTTTTTTCTACGTTTTCGTCTCAATGGGGGGTGATTGAACATTTTACGAAAATCAATAAGCTTTTCTGTTGTTTGCACTACGTTTTATTGAAGCGCAGCATTATTAAAAAAATCGGCCAACGATTCATGCACGCTAAGAAGAAACAACATTGACCAGTGTAATGCCATGCCACATGCAAATTTGACTTGATGACCTTGAGAGTGAAAGAACACTGCTCAGTATTTCTGGCACATCAACATGCGCGCCTTTCAGATAGAAACGTTATGTCTGCCGCCATTTGATGCACTTCCAATACACCTTAGGCGAAATCGCGGTATTTTCGCACAAACAACGATTGGCTAAAATTGAATGACAGTATTTCAGCAGGCATAGCAGCAAACATTATTGCCTCTTCATGCACTTGCAGCACACTTTTCGCAAACTGCGTTATTTTCGCGCAAAACAATCTTTTCTAAAATTAAACGCAGGGAACTGACAATGAGCTTCAGCCTCGGTATCGTCCTGTAATGTTTTATTTTTTGTACGCAGTAATTGCCCGAGGATAGGATGCTAGACGAAAATTTGCTGTATAGCAGAGTTTAATGCGGGCATGAGTGTGCCTGTTTCTGCACGTTTGAGACTATTCCACGGTCTTCTGGGCGCAAATCTAGTGAATACTAATTTACCCCAGTCTGCCTCTTCCTGATAATGACTCTCAATTGCTGTATGCGTGCAAACTTTTTGATGAGGACCCCTGTCTGGAAATGATGAAGATGTTCCAAAGGCCTAGTGTTCAATGTGATGATCAACAGTGTTATTTACGAGCGACTCGACGAAAACTATTCTCACAAAAGTCTGGCATACCTGCCTGCTTCGGGTGGAACACCAATCACACAACAGCAATTTTTGGTGTAGTGTTGTTGCTAGATGCAATCAATACAAGGCCATTACCTCCCGGTCCGTATTGTGCTACATAGCATGAATACTGCAGGAAGAACTCCTCGGGGTTTTGCTGACACTCTGGGTATGAAGCAGAGTAACTCTGACTTTATTCCATGGTTACATGTACCAGATTCTGCAGATGTCCCTGGAGTCCAGGTTTATGAATCCCTGACCGAAGAGAACATATGTACAATAAAAAGGATGGTCTGGAAAGGCATGAGATGATAGTCTTTCGCAGTATCTGCACTTTCCGATTTAAATCCCTGCTTGACTTTGTCAGCAGAGCTACTGTCATGACGCAGCCGTCCGTCCATCGTCCATAAACTCAAGTTTCTCGGAAAACGCTGCATGGGTCCAGGCCAAATCTTGTGGGTAGCCCCCTCTCCACCATATCTCCAAAACATTTTTTTTTTTTAAATTTTAACATGGGAGTAAATGGGAAAATCCTAAAATGTGCAGTATCTTGAAAACGGCTGATCGTAAGGCAAAACGGACGAAAATTTGGGACCTGGGGTATCACAGTGCACATAGGTAGTTTACTTTTGATGTTCGATTCCTTGAATTTGGTTTGGGGACATTCAGTGCACTTTGCAAAATTTCCGATGTTAAGATTCTCAAAAGGCTACTGCTCTCCCAGTTTTCATTTAATTTCAACCAAATTTTATTGTAAGTATGTTGGTCACGAGGGAGTTCAGGCTGTAACTGTTTTTGGCGATCTGCCAAAATATATAACAAATTATGGCATTTTGAAATTTTTGTTAACACAGAACCATATGGGGCTGGAAATTTTAAAATGTTACTCCTCCTACAGTTTTTTGTCTGATCAGGGCCAAACTTTATGATAAATACGGCAGACATAGGGGAATATAAAGTTATGGATATTTTGTTGAACTACCAGAAAATTAAAAATTTTGTGGCACTTTGAAATTTTAACATAGGAGTCAATGGGTGTCCCTGCATGGAGGTTCCCTATACAATTCGAGGGAGCGGGGTTGACACTGATACCAGAATTTAACTTCGCTGAACTGTCCCGGAGCACACTGTCTTTCACACTGAACAGTCTAGCACCTGACGCGAAACACAAACAACCGATGACTGTGGATAGTTTATTGATTGATTTGCTTTCCTAGACATGTAGTTTAAAAAACACACATGACTGTGCCTGTACAAAATAGTCTAATTTTCTCCGGTAAAACAGCGAACATCCGCCCGCCATCCAGCTTTATCAGTCCCACACTCACAGTCAATTATTATTTTTAAAAACACCACTCGCTCTTCCGAACTCTAACATGATGAACCTTCTGAGGCGCAGACATATCCCCCCCCCAGTGACCTACATAAGTGTCGCAACACAAAATGTCAAAGGCACCGAAAATGTTATTTGTAAATCTTGAGTCTATTTCTTTAGCTGACATCCTCGCGAGCTCACCACATTCTCCTCCAAAACTGCAAATTGGTGACAGGACGAGTGAACACATTATGCCAGCTTTTCACCTTAACTGCGTGAACTCGTCCATCGTGTCCAGGAAGTATTTCTACAACCAAAGCCATTTCCCAGTGTTTGCGCAGAGAATCCACATCTTCCAGTAGCACAAGGTTTCCTTCGACCACGGATGGTTCATCAGAAGTCCACTTCTGCCGAGTTGTCAGCGTTTGCAAATACTCCTGTAACCAACGTTTATTAATTCGGTCTGCCACAACCTGGCTTTGCCTCCACCGGCGCCTACTGTTGATTTCAAGGTCGTCAAAGACATCTGGTGGGATCTGGTTCTCTGATCTTTCCAGCAGAAAGTGATTAGGTGTCAGCACACAGAGGTTCCCAGGGTCTGAGCTGGCTTGGGTCAGTGCACGGCTGATCAACACTCCTTCAGTTTCAATGAGAGCCATGCTTAATATGGATTCGGTAACCCTCAAGTTGCCCATAGTTGCATTCCGAGCCCTCTTCACAGATCCGACAAGTCGTTCCCAAGCTCCCCCCCCCCCCCCAGTGCGGAGCCAGAGGTGGATTGAAATGCCATGAAATTCCTTGTGGTGATAGGTGTGCCCGAATCTTGTCTTGATGCAAGTTTTTCAGACAGCATTTGAGTTCCTCGTTTGCCCCCTTGAAGTTGGTCCCACTGTCGCTATACATTTCCCTCGGAAGACCTCGACGGCCAATAAAGTTCCTAAGACAGAGGATAAAATCATCTGTCTCAAGTGAATCAGCCAATTCAATATGGTGGTGGTGGTATCACAGTTTAACGGCACATCAACACCAAAAGGGTCACACAGTGACAAAACAGGTGATAATGATTGCAACGTCAATTCAAGTCGCTACAGTCTAAGAACTGCACTGTGTGAGAGCATTCGCTATCAGGCCAATTCTGAACAAAATGTCCGACAAGACCTGATACCCAGGGAACGCCACGTGCAGGCTGCTCTCATGAACCCCCCCAATTCAATATGAATTCCCCTCGTGCTTAGGGAGGTGAACAGGCACCCCCAACACTTAGTAGAGGTGTTTCCCCTGATCTTCACATGCATTGGTCCAAAGTAATCCACATCTGTATAGTAGAAGGCTCCAATTGAGGCATCCCCTCAGCAACGAGGAATATCAGCCATCCTACTAGTAACTGGCTTTACCCTCATCACATGACAGACGACACACTCTGCTCTAGCCTGCCTGGCAATAACTCTCACCCCGATCGGCCAGTACTCTCGTTGAAGCTTGGCTATCAAGTGTTTCTCGCCTCCATGCATGATCCGCCAATGGGTGTCAGATGCCAGCAACCTGGTAATGACATGATCTCTTGGAAGAATCTTCTGATACTTTGCTTCCTCTGGAATCGCTGCTTTCCGTAACCGGCCTCCGACACGGATCACCCGAAACTTGTCATCATATACTGGCATCAGAGGTAGCAGTTGACTCTTGGAGTCCACAGCCTGATGATCTTTCAGACATGCTGTCTCCTTGGCGAAAGCTTCAGTTTGTGCCTTCCCTACCCAAGACAGCGCTGCTGTTCGATATTCCTCTGGAGAAAGGCTCCCCTCTGTCCTAAGCTGTATCCTGTATTTCTTTGATGCAAAGTTCAGTGCTGCTCGGCGCAACCAAGCTGTGCTTCTGAGCAAGCCCTGCCATGTGGAGAAGCTGTGCGGATCAATTAAGGTAGAGACGTCAAAGGTTGGTTCTACTGGACCTTGTGCCATGGAGGTTTCGGTCCTAGTAGTGACATTCATGATCGTCACCTTCCCAAGTTTTAGTTCTGGATCTCCTTCAGGAAGTTCTGGCACCGGTACGCTAGGAAAGAACAGTTGCTGCCCTTGTAGGAACTCTGGGCCTTGAAACCACAGATGACCAGGCTGCAGTGCTGCTGCCCTGAGTCCCCGAGTACAGCAATAAGCAGGGTTATCATTAGTTGCGACATAGTGCCAATCATCAGCTGCTGAGTGATCCAGAATCTCCGCTATACGATTTGCCACAAAGGGCTTGGATCTCCTAGATTTATTCCTCAGATATTGCACAACCACCATGGAGTCTGTCCAATAGATCTTTTTGAGAGGTCCTAGTCACAGCTCCTCCTGCAGTAGGCTTCCCAGCCTGACCGCTAACACTGCTCCCTGTAACTCCAGCCGCGGAATGGAGAGAACTTTTAGTGGCGCTACACAAGTCTTGTAAGCCAGAAAGGTAGTCATCACTTGATCGTGTTGATCCTTGGCAACATATGTCAAGTATCCTACGGTCCCAAACCCATGTTCTGATGCATTACATAACATGTGTATTTCTGGCTGACTAACTTGCCGTGTGAAATATTTGTGATGTCTGGGAAGTTTAAAGGATTCTAAATCGGCTAATTTTCCCAGCCAGTTGAGCCTTTTCCTTTCCAGGATTTCTGGTATGGCTTAATCCCAGTCCAATCCACTGGCCCACAATTGTTGGATAAGGAACTTCGCCCAGACTGTGAATGGTGAGATGTATCTACAGGGATTGAAAATGGCAGACACCATGCTAACAATCCCTCATTTGGTCGTAGCTTTTCCCTTGGCTTGACGGCCAAAGAAACAGAAATCCTCACGGATGTTCCATCTGACTCCTAGAGCTCTTTGTATAGGCGCTTCAGTCTTGTCAAATTCCAACTCCTGGACCGCTTTCTCGCTCCTATCAATTTCTTCCAGCACTTACAGCTTGTTTGAGACACACTTGTGGAGATGAAAAACCCCTCTGCGGGCCAATTGTATGATTTGCGCTGCAAAGCGTTTGGCTGTAGTTGTGTTTGGTAAGGGCCTTGTGGATATCATCCATGTAGAAATCATTGGCCATGGCCTGAATCACTTCATCATCAAAATCCTCACTGTTGTCAGATCCTGTCCTCCTCAAGGCATAATTAGCACAAGATGGAGAGTCTACTGCGCCAAATATGTGCACGTTCATGCGCCATGTGTCAGGTGGGCCTGGTTTCTCTGGGTCCCTCTTCCACAGGAAGCGTAAAGCAGCAGCGTCGTTGTCACTCACCCTGACCATATGGAACATCGATTCTATGTCTGCCGAAAATGTAATCTCATACAGATGAAACCTTTGCAGGATTCCAAAGAGGTTATTTAGCAGGTCCAGTCCTGACATGAGGTATCTGTTGAGGGAAGACCCTGCATATGTGGCTGCTGCATCGAATACAATTCTCAGTTTTCCCGGTTTGTGTCGCCTGGTTACCTAAAAATATGGCAGATAGCATGTTCTGGGTGTAGGCATATCAGTCTCCTGTGCGGTGAGGGGGCTGGCAGATCCACTTTCTATATACGCGTTCATTGTTTTGCAGTATAAGTCCTTGAACCCAGGATCCTTCTTGAATCGCTTAAGTAGAGACTTGTAGCATTCCTCAGCACCTGGTCTGTTGTCAGGAAGGTTAGCAGCTTCGACTATCCACAACATGGGAACCTGGTACTGTCCATCAACCAACATGGTCCCACTGTCCAAAATCTCCAAGACCAGCCTGTCTTCCAAGGATGTGGGTTGCTTCAAATTGTGAGACACCCCAAAGGACCCAGTGTCCCAGAATCTCTTGAGTTAATCCTGCAGCTCTACATCTTGTGCTTGCTTCCAGTGAGTCACTTTCTTCTTCTGACCTAAGTTCCACACCCATGACCGTCCATCCCAGTTTTGTGCGCACTGCTAGTGGTTGGTGTTCTTCCCCTCGGCGGATCTCTAGCTGAAGATGTACTTCTGGATGATCTATCCCAATGAGCCTCTTGACTTCTGATGGGTCATTGTACTCTGGAATTCCCAGGTATTTACAATGTTGCCAGCTATCACATAATCGCTGACTTGGGCACTTGAATGTGTCACCATCAATGGTCCAAGACCGGTGTATGTGTACTGTGTCTGAAAAACTGGGATCTTGTGATTTGATCTTGAGAGAAACAAAGCGGGAGTCTTTAGTGACCTCAGATGCCATTGTTTTCACAACCAATGCTCCTTTCTCTCTTTTCAATCACAAGTCTTGAGCCAGTGACTATATGTAGAAGTGTTACTTGGCTCCCAGAATCAAGTATCGCTACTGTACGGATTGTTCTGCCATTGCTGCCGCTTTCAAAAACCTCTACAAGTTGGAAGTAAGTGGCCACCTGGGACTGTCCATAGGTCTGCGAAGAATGATAGACTGCCTTTGATTCATCTTCCGGTTGTTGCTAGGTTTCATGCAGCATAGTGTTACGGGAGATATTAAACCCCCCAGGTTCTCTTGAATAGAGTTCCTGAACCAACAACGGAAGATAAAGAATGGTACCAAAATTAACTATTAAAATAAACTTCAGAGTGGAAATTACAGTATTTACACAATGTGACGAGGTCTAGTACAACAAACAATGCAATGTGAAACAGATAACCAATTTTAAAAGAAGAATGCCTGATAATACAATTAGACACGTTTTAATACTCACAACTACTCGTTGTCTAGGAATACACTCCAAGATGTGCGCTACACAAATGAACACTAGTAATAATCCAGGGCTATGGGATATCCAGTTAAGTACTTGGCTGCTTCTGTGAGTTAACGCGAAAGTTAGTTCTTGATTTCAGGGCATCACACGAGGAACGCGAAAATGGTTTTCTCCAGGCTACGACTCAAGGCTTGGCATACGACTTCCGGTCATCGATCACTCTCTAGTGACCACCGCTAATGACTCGATCAGCAGACTCGGCTGGTTTTCTTCTATTTACAGAAACCACAAGCGCTACACACGC
>JAAUYG010128243.1_pt1 | contig 12611 bp, 13 predicted proteins | sample 7278091 | NCBI WGS metagenome assembly JAAUYG01 (sample SAMN14350201, study PRJNA611818) | marine sediment metagenome | isolation source: surface marine sediment (0.6m) | place: French Polynesia: Moorea | collected 2018-08
CCTTTGCCTAATGCATATTAAGTGTTGCATATTTTATGCAGCAAGCATACACATTTCGCTTTTCTTGATTGGTATTTCATGCTGTAATGAGCCAAAAAGCGGTATGCTTTTACAATGCATTAAAAAGCCAATACTGAACGATAATATGCTTTGGGAGCAATAATAGGCACCTTTATGCATTTACAACATTGAAATGTCCAAGACAACATTTACAACATGTCCAAGACCAATACTTCAACAATATTCACATATTATATGGGTGTCAAAAGACCGCACTTACAACGGAAAAGATGTGAAAAGAACTGACTTTTTACGGCCAGAATAAAAGAAGCTGTATCTGCTTTTCAACGATAGTTACATGTGAAAATAGAGGTACCATTGAAAATGCGTGCCTCTTTTCAAGTATTGGCCTTTCAACGTTGAAACGATACTTTAACGAGTTTGTTAAATGCTGCATCACACATCGCTTTTTATTGCTTTTTTCTGTGTCCCATGTCATTTTTTATAAAAATTTTACTTCATCACGTCACTTTTTATAATATTTTTATATACGTATTGATATTATAGTTATAGTTTATAAGGTTCCATGTCAATCTTTGTCTTCTATAAAATTTCAGTGTCGATTCTACAACTTTTATGGGATTTTGATGTCACTTTCTACATTTTTTATCAAGGCCCACGTCGGATTCTACAACTTTTAAAGTGTCTGTGTCACACTTCTTTTTTTACCCATGTGGAGACCAAACGGTCTTTCAACAGTATCGTAACTTTCACGCAACATGGACTTTTCATTCTTTTTAATGTTTTCCAAAACAAATCTGGTTGACTTTTTTCAAGTTTTGATACTTTAAGAAGTTTAGCATTTTTACTGTATTTTTTCTATTAGATATCTACTGGTAACCTTTTTGTATTTACTCCTAAGAATCATAAAGTCTTTTATGCACCAGTCAATGTTAGGCCCCAAGGGGGTGGGGTGGCAAGGGAGGGGGTGGGGTGGAATAAAACAGACCATCCTCGCCCGACGGGCCAGAATTAGACACGAGATGAGTGCCCAGGGGACGGGAAATTCGACATATTTCGTACACCTGCATGATGTCAGACAGACAGTGGGTGCCCGGAGGTGTGGACAACCTTAGGTGGCCCTTGGGTAGGAATTTAGACACTGGAAAATCAGGTTTGTCTACTTTCCCCTCCCTTGCCCGCCCTTCCTCCCTGGGGCCTAACATTGGTGCATTATTTTATCACCATTTTTTCTGGTCACTGTAATATTGTCTTTTGGCTTGTCACTATCCCGTATACCTGTTACATGTGTCAAACTAAAATACATGTTTGAGAAATAGTTGGTAATATCAAGGCCCGGGTCAAGGCCCTATAATCAGATAATCAGTGCTATGGTAAACAAAGAAATCAATCAGCACTGCCAGTGATCAGTGATTGTGGGATAAGTCAATATCTATATCAGTTTACATACCGTAATACATGTAGCTACCTTACGTTCGTATCTCTCACAGGCGCTAGAAATATTGAAAATGAAAAAAAAATATATATACTATATGTATTCTTTTTTATATTTCAAGCGCCTGTGGTATCTCTATTCGAGATTAATTTCTCAAGGATCGTGCAAGGTATCGGCATCAGTGCTTCCCACACCCTGGATTCGGCAAAAGGGATTTTCCAAAAAATTATGAAATCCGTTCCAGTGCGCATGCGCTCTACTAAGAGTGGTTATATAGGAGTGGTTATAGAAGAAGAACTTTTACCGTGAATCTACATGGCATACACTCATACATAGGGTTACAAAGGTATAGCACAGTTACTCGTTCAGCCCCGGGTAACCCCAGTCCGCGGCGTTTATCCACTGGTCGCCTATCGATAGGCGACCAGTGGATAAACGCCGCAGACTGGGGTTACCAATCGTGAGATGCCCCTGTTTTCGCGCCTTTACCCTTCTTTCGGGTATCTTCGGAAAATTTTCCCGCCAAGGGGTTTAAAATACTCTCATTAAGTTTTATTATATGGCAAACAGGATGAAATAACATAACTATATTGAAATAACACTCAGAAAATTAACATGTTTATACCCCATAGTGGCTGTAGGGTTCGGCTGTAGCAACTATGCAACTCTCTTTGATCTCTTAAGGTCATCTTAAGTATTTTTTCGTATTTGGTTTGTTTTATGTTGCAAGAACAGATTTATAGACTCAGCAGGGTTACATGAAGGTGGCTACAGTAATTCTTCATTAAAGTTTTTAAAGTTACAGAATGTCAGTACTCTTAAATCTGTATGCTTGAAAGTGTATTATGTGTTACAGATACATGGGAATGTTTGGAGATATTGCTCACTGTTATCGAAGATACAACTGTATATTTCACATGTTTGCATGTTTTTCAGCAACAGTCCCTTACACAACCACCATGTTCCTGTGCTATCAGTTAACCTATGAGTTGAGCAGACACCAGCAGTTTGGACTGTGTACTGGACTGATGCAAGGCATTCTGGCTGCCTCAGCCGCACAGCTATTGACATTTCCCTTTGACACAATCAAGAAGAAAATGCAGGTATACATGTTGGGTTTTTTTTTCAGTTGTAGCTATAATCCAAATATGTTACTGCGTTTCTAAATACATGTACAATGTACTGTATTCAGCTGTGTAACTAGTATTGTGATAATCAGCCATTTTATTTTGATTTGACATCAATCCTATTTCGGTAATCCAATATGAATGAAAATTTGGATACTTTACCTTTCAAGGCTTACAGTGCTACTTTGCCTGATAAAGGCGGGGTTGATGTAGAGTTCAGATCATTGAAAGGAGCTGTGATCAAAACTGTCAAGTTGAACGGAATGCGCGGTTTGTGGAAGGGCAGCACAGCAAATCTACTCAAGGTACAGTGTAACCCGTCTTGGAAGACCACTGCAATGAGACCACGAAAGACAAGAAAGTCCTGACAGAAGGACTTATCAATATAATGTATCTTGAGAGACCATATCGTTATGACCAAGGGGGTGGTGCTACAAGAGGGTTCTACTGTAATATGAAAATTGTGCTTTAGATACAAAGTAAGTTAACCAGTAGTACTGTATGACACATGTTGTATGTACCCAACCCCATAGCGCCCTGTCTTGAAAGATAAGAAATCCTGATGGAATATGTGTACATGTGTATCTTGAGAGACCACATTGTTATACCGAAGGGGGGGGGGATACAAGACAGCATGACAGGTTCTACTGTAACATGAAAATTTGTGCTTTAGATACAAAGTAACTTAACCAGTAATACTGTATGACAACGGAAATACATATATACCCATTTCCCATAGCACCAGGTCATATCACTTGTGTACAAACTTTAATTATTAACTTATAATAAATCTAAGTTCTCAAGCTGCCTCTGTCCCTATTTCCCCGCCAGGTGATCCTTCATGCTCAGCTCATGTTTCTGTTCTACGAGCTTTCCAAGAACTTGTGTCTGTATTATAATGGCTATACCCTGCACCCGTTCCGTGAGGTCCACCACCCCCTGGTGGACCAGAGTCTCAAACCCGGGGAGGTGGACAGCTTATTGGCTGAGAACGAAGACTGGGGGACGGACGACTGGATGATCAGTGAGGAAGACTGATAACACCGTCCCAGATAGGGCTGGGTTCTGGAAACATCTTAAGTCTACAAACTATTCACCTTGTCATTTCCATGCCCAACTTCACTCGTGGACTTAAGATTTTTCCAGAAATTGGCCCTTACTCAAGCAACAACTCATGGACAGACATGTCATACTAACTGATTGTGTTCTATCACTGTGATTTTATGTAATACAAGCAACCTTGGAACTTTTTAGTTTTTTTGCAATTATTTATTTACTTGTCTTGTGTACACAATATGAAATATAAAGTTGATATGTTAACAAAGCCTCCTTGTCCTATTTTAAAGGTTGATGAAACAGCTAGAAACAGGAGGTAAGGATATCACAGCTTTCAATCACATTTTACCAAGATTGACTTTTCAGCAGGAATTTTTGTTATGTAGACCGGAGGACAGAGAAGGCCCAGCAGGCTCTGTATAACAAACATTATTTAGAATTTGGACAAGTTGTACATAAGCTGCCTGCTATTAGGAATATACTAAACCACAAAGGTTAATCACGTACTATTATGTGCATGTATACTTTTGCAATATACAAATTGATCTAGTGTAGTTGAAAGTTGTTGGTAGCATCTGAAAAGTCAACGCTGGTCAAGTCTACCAGACAGTACGTATACATGTAATCACTCAACTCACAAACCAAAACTAGAATATGACTAGTGACACTAGTAGCTATAGACAGTGACAGATTAAAACTTGGATTTGTGCCCTCCTGTATACTTATTTTCACAGTAAACCAGCAAAGGTTTTCATAAGCACTTTTGGCACATACACTTCCACCAAAGTACATACATGTATAAATCATTAGTTTGATTGAGCTCTGTATATATTTTCAGTAAAGATAAGATAATAGACACCACAAATAAAAGCATTTAATTTTAGGCTGCTCACCTTAAACGGACTACCATGACTTACTTAGTACAGAATGTAGTATGTGTATATATCCTTTAACATCAGCACTGCAGTCATACAGACTTTTACAAGCATGGCGAGATCAGAAAACTTGTGGTATCTCCTGGGACACGTTTTTTTTTTTAAATATTATTAGAGTTGAAAACTGATCTTTTTCAATAAACTCGGCCATACATGTACATGGTTTCTGACCCACACGAAGATTTTATAGTCGGTCCCAACTAGCACTGGGTGAGCCTTCATCAATGCGAACGAGTTACTAGTACATACTCGGCCAACACTGGCTCTCCTAACAATGGCAAATTCTTCTCCACATACTATGGCCTGCCTTGGTGCCCAGTACACTACCTCTACGGCTTTGGCCATGTTGACATGTGGGTTACAGACGTAAGTGGCTACAGAAAACAGGACATTCCGTCTGCAGTGACGGCGATCAACATCTGCCACATAAATGACACATGTACACCCTGGAAAGAATCCGTCACCAAGCTGAGGACACAAAACGTGTGACACAGTCACTGAAAACAAAGACAACTTTTGTCCAAACGATAGTTTGTTGAGCTGAGAAACCTGAACAAAATTAACATTTCCGAGACTCATACTGCAATCGAATTCACCACATTTGATTTGATTCTGGAAAGTTCCACCGTAATTTGGTAACTTTCCCGTTCCACGGCTAGGCAGAGGGAGGCAGAGCAAAGCTCCAGCCGCGGTGTAATTTCTCAGCCGCTGTTTTGACCACAGACTCCATACCGTGTTCATACGCCCGGTTGTTGTCTTCTCCAGGATCGTTGTCATGGAGATAGAGCTCCCGGGCATACACCTGCCCCCAGTCACCACAGAAACACGAATGGTTGAACTGAACCCACTCGGTATATCGGAGACTATCAGTTCGCATGCTGTAGCCCATGATTTGGATGTCTTCCAGGTGTATCTGTGTGTTCTCACCATGCGGATAGTACCCCGCCCGGGGATACTGGGAGAATACAGCACTTTTCCAGCGTCCCAGCCGGACTCTCTCTCCATGGAGTGGGACTCTGGTTATGTTGTGTATCACTGCAGCAAAGCTGTGTCCCTCTGTACACAGACTGATGTTGTTGGAGGGTATGGGACAGGTGGGTAGAGGTTTCAGCCCAGCCAGGTCACACAGGGTAGGGAACAAGTCCACGGCCTCCACCAAGGCTGTGCTTACATAAGGCGTCCTGTCAGACTGTACCCTCCTGTGTGTACGTCCAGTCTGTCGCCTGTCAGACTGTACCCTCCTGTCTGTACGGCCAGTCTGTCGCCTGTCAGGCTGTACCCTCCTGTGTGTACGGCCAGTCTGTCTCAGAGGGTTGATGTAAGGGAAGGTGTGTCCGGCAGGGCGTACAGCATGGGTCAGTCCTGGTTTGTACACTAGCAGGGGGACCCGTACAGCCACCTCAAAATTACTGAACTTGGCCCACGTCTGATGTTCCCCTAAAGCCCAGCCTACAGGATGGGACACAACACAGGAATAGGTCACTTTGCAGCATAATATTAATATATATGGTGCAACTATTCATTGGACAAAACTGATAGAGACATACTAACTAATAGGTATTCACATGCACTCACAACTTAGGCTCCCAGCTTTGCAGGTTACTTTGATTTGCTTCAAATATCATGCATATACACCTCAGCATACTACGACTTGACCACCATAACAACAGCTAAAATGCAGACCATCGCTAGCATTCTAGATGTAAAATATCTTCAAGTACAACCCCTCCTCCCTCTCTACTGCTTACAGCAGTCTCTGTTTAGAGTTAATGCCGTCTACTGCCTACCGTGATCCCCGTGTAGAGTGACGATTGTGTTGTTGGCCAGCCCCAGCTTATCCAGAGTGGCCAGCAGTCGGCCTACAAGATCATCCATGTAGGTTGTCGAGGCGTAGTAATGCTGCCGGATCTTGTACTGAAACATTGAACATGGGAATCAGTTGTCATTGCAATGAACCCCCCTGGTTTCCTTAGTGTTAACAGACCAGACTTCCTATCATTATGATAGTAAATGCCCATGGTTTGAGGCCAAAGTCATTTTAATTCAGATCTGATGTCATCTAAATACTGAAATGCAAAAGCAGCAACTTTTTGTCCAGCCAATAAATGGTGACCGTTTATTTTTTTGTGTGTATGTGTGTTCTTAAGGTGGTATCCATTGTTCAAAATTCTATACATGTATATGTATGCTGGCATGGGTACAGATGCAACACTACACATGCTACATGTACGTGTAACTGCTTCATCTTATTTGACAATTGGGCAATCACTTGGGCACTGTGCTATAGACATAGCTTATACTTCAAGTGACTTAAGTCTTTGATGTCATCACTAAGTTCTAACTACATGTCAACCACACTAGGCTGGGGTGACCATCACAATGTTAAGGTCCCAGTACCATGAGTACCCACCTGGTAATCCAGCCTCATTGGACCGTATGGTCTGGGGAATTCCAGTCTGGCAATATCTGCCCGGCTATCGAACCCCCAGCCATTCCAGGCTACCTTGGGCATGCCGGGGGGCAAGGTGGGGTCGGGGGGCAGGTCAATCTGGGATATAGGGTACAGGTCTGGAATAGGCAAATATTGCTGTTACAGGTATGCAATACATGTATATACAACTGGCACTTCTAATAACACTGGGTCTATACAGGCCTGAAGCTCATATAACTTACACTATCACAGGCAGAATTAGTTTTTCTATGAGAATCCATTGCAACACACCATATATATTGATATCTTAGTATGAATACAGCAAATTATCATTTTGATTAACACAGGAAATATGCTCCAGTTCTTGGAATTTACAGGGATTGTGTTAAATGCTAGCATATAATGTTAGAACATGTGGAGCTAACTATAACTCAAAGCACAACACACAGCAATTTCCACAATTACACGCTACATAATATCATGAATATTATCTGATTACCTTCCGGTGTTTAATAGTATTATTTTAGAGAAATTCACTGACCCAGATATTCAGCAGGGAACTTGAACGGTACGTGTGGTTTGTGGAAGCCGACAGCCAGGAAGAACGGCTGCTGGATGTCCCCTCGAGAGATGTTTGTCAGGAAGTCGATGGCATAGTCAGCACTCTGGATATCTGGCAGACTGCCCCCCGGCTGCTCTGTCACATTGACTGGACACAGTAGGTTCTGGTGGAGTTTGTCATCCCAGTAACCATGGCAAACCTGGAACAGGGAGGTAACCATGGCAATGTTCCAGGAAAACAGTAACCATGGCAATCCTGCAGCAAAGATACTAACGGATGCCAAGAATGTCGACACTGGTACTTGAAGTTTGTGTATAACATGCATGTAGTGTTTTATTTTTATTTTTTTGGTCATAATCTGTCATAACACATACATACATACATTACATACATGCCCTGCTATGACTTTATTACCCTGTTTGGGTCATGGCCCATGATCGTGGTATAATCATCTATTATGAAAATCTAGGTGAAAAGAACAATGATGAAATACCAGACATGCCACATGTCTGAGTTTGTGGGTAAATACAATGGATAAATATGCAGGTAAATATGATGGAAACCTTACCTTGGCAGTTTTATATTTCTGAGTGGGTGGGTGGTACGCACGACGAGACCAGCTATACGGGAAATCGTCATTGTGATTGGATGAGATACCTGGAAACAACTTGCTAGAGTCAGAGGGCTGTCCATAGCTGACAACACTCTATAAATTATACTACACTAAACTAAAGACTGTATCATAAACAACATGAAGAAATTTTGATATGGTTTACCTCCTTACAGAACTACCACAAAGCTTATAACATGTATGTGGCCCCAACACTGGCCATTAGCTCCTAATTGTCACAGACACAAAACAGACAGATTCCCATTTTAGCTGTCCAAATAGTACCATACCTGGATGAAAGACTTTCCCCACGGACTGCGCATAGTAACCATTCAGTTTGAAGTACTCTGGCAGAGTGGTATAATTTCCTGCTACCTTCCTCCAGTAAGAGTTGAAGTCGTAGAGACGAGTTGTATCCGGCCGACGGCTGGTCAGGAATGAGTTACGACTTGGGCCACAGATAGCTTGCTGCAATAATTGTAATAAATAATGAATTGTATAAAACACAGAAGAGAACTACTAGTATATTGGACAATTCCAAAGCCTTGCAATATGTGTTATTTCATGGTAAGGGAAGTTTGTACATAGACTGGAGACAACAGACGAAACAATGAACGATGCCACACGGTCCTGTCAGAGGCACACCAGACCACAAACTGCTGCCATGGCTTAGTGACAATGATATAATACCAAGTAAACATCATTGTATACAAAGCTGTTATTGTATGTACATCTGTTCTACCAGCACACAATAAAACATAAAAGAGATCTGTCAAGTTACAGTACAATTCTACACTAGCACATGTAGCAAAGGCTGGGTATGTCACAGGATGGACACACAGAACCTTGGTACAACTCAGCCTCTGACACCTTCACCTCAGAAGCCAAGTACATTGTACACACAGTATCTACAGTGTACACACAATATCTACAGTGTACACACAGTATCTACAGTGTACACACAGTATCTACAGTGTACAACACTTCTCCTATTTGTACACCTAAATACCAAAACCCCCACATTACTCAGTACATCCCACTACATTACCTGCACATACGCATTATTGAAGCGAACAGATTTGCTGGCAAGTTGGTCGATATTAGGGCTGATAACATCTTCTCCATAGCAACCAAGCGAAGGTCGTAGGTCATCAATCACCAGAAACAGGACATTTGGCTTGTTGGTTGAGTCAGAGCCTAACGAACACGATCCACCAGCATTGCCTGAAGAATAAATTCACAAACACAGGGCTCAGTGTCTGGCATTTCTTGTTAAACTAAGCCATCGGAGCCACACCATCTACCCTATCTGTACAAAAGCATGGCTATCCATGACCACAGGTACTGCAGTGAGTTACTGGTAGAGATCATTAATGATTAATCGATGCATCAACAGCATGAACAGATCATCGATACAAGAAATCTGTTAGAGCATCATTGGCATTCATTCCCATTGCCCATTTCTGTTTGTTGTTACATCGGCACCCCCCCCCCCCCCCCCCTTTAGAGCTACACGCACTGGCCTAGCACAGTGGCTGTGTTGACCTTTTCCAAAAATCCTTGTGCAACTCTCTGCGCATTTGCTCTTTTCACTATCCATTATCAAAATCAATCAATATTATGCAAGGTTCAAGCTGTTCAAGGTGACTTGCCACAACGACCACAGGCATCCCATGTTGAAATGTACATGTACATGATCATGGTATTTTGCTCTTACTCGGCCTCTGGTGATTTTTTATTTATTCATTTCTCTGTTTTTTCCCTTGTCTTCATGTTGCCAATGCATTGATAATAATTGGCAAAGTAACTGCTGATTTGCCAATTCACTATTAGCCTGCCGATTACCCCTCTAGTTATTGGCCATTATTTTGTTGTTACATCATTTATTGTGGCCTGTACACTACAAACGTAGAAATGCTGGTAAGGAATTTATTCCACTAATGTGCCATGTTTGTCAATGTTTGTGGGTCAAGCAAAATCATGAACTTTCATTCCCACAAAGATAAACACAAACACAAACCCGTACCCTCACTATTACAAGCCCGTACCCTCACTACTACAAACCCGTACCCTGACTATTACAAACCCGTACCCTGACTATTACAAACCCATACCCTCACTATTACAAACCCGTACCCTCACTATTACAAACCCGTACCCTCACTATTACAAACCCGTACCCTCACTATAAACACAAGCCCGTACCCTCACTATAAACACAAGCCCGAACCCTCACTATAAACACAGCCCGTACCCTCACTATAAACACAAGCCCATACCCTCATTATAAACACAAGCCTGTACCCTCACTATAAACACAAGCCCGTACCCTCACTATAAACACAGCCCGTACCCTCACTATAAACACAGCCCGTACCCTCACTATAAACACAGGCCCGTACCCTCACTATAAACACAAGCCCGTACCCTCACTATTTCAGCCGAAGAGTCTACCACGTCTTGTGCCGAATGAGGGTTACCTCGGTAGCACAAAGGATTTCATGCTCCCTGCCTAAATGGCGATAAGCGGATCAAATAGGTTCACTGAGACAGGACCTTAGTCAACACTTCCACACAGGGCGAAGGACCCTTCTGTCTTCCCAGTGGACAAACACAAACAGAGACCTGTTCTGTCCACGGGAATATGCTGTGCAATGAAAATAAATATGCAGGACACAGACCAGACATCTCAAATGCAGACCCAACTCGAGAGGGCTAGTAGGCTCTGGGTATCAAGTGGGAAGCTCAAGGTTCGAGGAAAGGGCCAGCTCCATCCTCCACCAGGAATGCTGGCTTTGGTGCCAAATGGAAAGACTGTGGGTTCTGAATAAGAAAAGGGGGAAAGTGCATGGATCTCAGAAACCCTACGAGTGGAGGCAGCAGATAAAAGAAAGAGAACCTTTAGCGTCAAGTCCTTGAGCATAGCATGATGCAGACTGCAGAGGCTCGAATGGCTCTTCACCGAGAGCTACCAGAACTGCCTACAACTTCCATGGAGGAACGAGAGATCATCAAGGTAGATTTTGCGATCTGTCAAGGTGGAGCCACCAGAGGATGATGACCCACAGGCACTTCATCAACCTCGTTCGTGGATGAACTAAGGGTGGAGATATGGCTAAGAATAGTGGAATGTTTAATCCACATGCCGCAAATGCTGAAGATAGCTCAGCACCGTTCTGATAGAAGGGTGAAGGTGATGTTTTTCCCATCGAGGACACCACCAAATAAAAAGACCACCATTTGGCATGGTACAGATTACCCGTCGACGGTTTAATAGCTACACTTATGGTGGCTGCAGCTTCTAGCGAAATGCCCCACCCATGGAGAGCGCCTGACAGTCTCCAAGCAGCTAGCCATAGTTCCCGGAGGTCGGGGTACACTGAGTCACTGACCTGTCCAGCCTGAGGAGACCATCGTGTTCTGGTAGCAACACTGCAGGTCCACAAGGAGCTGCAGGACCAGAGGAATTCTCTCTCTTCGGGACCACCATGGTAGAATCACGATGACCTGAGCCACTTCCCATATGACCTTGTGCAGAGCAAGGGACAGGAGGGGCAGAGGGGGATGCATGTACAGCAGACCCTTGGACCAATCCACCTGCAGGGGGGTTGCCTGGAAATGCGAGAGGGTCTAGTATAGGCATTCTGCCTAGTCAGAGTCTTGTTGCCCCCCACAGAGATTGTGTGCTAGTCACAACGAGCTCTGGTGGCCAGAATGAGTATAGGAGGTGAGAACAGAATGCCTTGACCTTGTTGTTCAGCCAAGTGATGAACAGGTCTACTGTAGGTAGTCCCCAAACACTGAAAAGAAGGAAAATCACCCTGGGGTCCAGACAGCATTCTGTGGAGCACTCCAACTGATGAGGATTCTTGACTTGAAGACAAGAGAGGCTTGATGTTGTCAGGGCCCAAAATGTGGACCACCACAATCAGAGAGATTCTTGATCTCAGACACCACTGAACAACTTCCGGACGTTTTGAGTCCAGGCTCATGGACCTGATTCCTCCTGCCCCATTCAGATAGACTGGGATAGTGCATCACTGTGGTGCTGTCAATCTGAATCAGGAGACGAGTGCCACAGAGCCACCTCTGTAATCTCTTCAAGGCAAGGAAAAGAATGTCCAGCTCAAGAAAATTGATATGGACCTAGAGAAGATTGATTTGTTGACCACACTCCGCTGGCTGACAAAGGACTGCAGACCGCTCCCCCATCCATAGGTGGATGCGACCATTGTGAGAACATGGGGGGGGGGGGGGGGGGCCCAAACTTCCCGAGTTGATCACAACACCGGTGACATCAAGGGGTTCAGCTTAAAAGGGCGTTGTCCCTAATGTCAAAGTGATATCTCAGAAGAGTCAACAAAGGACATACTGGTAGACGAAACATGCAAAGGGAGACCAGGGCATGGCAAGATGCCAGAAGCCCAGACACCC
>JAAUYG010020489.1_pt1 | contig 12610 bp, 9 predicted proteins | sample 7278091 | NCBI WGS metagenome assembly JAAUYG01 (sample SAMN14350201, study PRJNA611818) | marine sediment metagenome | isolation source: surface marine sediment (0.6m) | place: French Polynesia: Moorea | collected 2018-08
CCCGTTCTAGGAGGCCTGTATAGTGTACAAACATCTGGTACTGGTGTACATTTTATATCGTACCATGTAATAATTGCGTCCACCACCTCGTTGAAACACGGAGCATGTGTATTAAGCAAGACTTCGGTGTGCCTTCCAGGATGCATGCTGGTTATGTGTGGCAGTGGCTTTCAGTTTCAGTTTCATATTGTGTTCATAGATTTTCTTTGTCAAGTCCATAAGAGTCCATAAGTGCATGATCCGTCCTCTTGCATGTTATCTTTGTGAAGTTCTTTGGTTTTGATCTTTGTGTTTCATTTGAATGTGAGCAGAATATGTTTGGTCTCCTGTCTGAAATTTGTACTTGATACTAAAGACAGAAACTTGATGGACAAAATAAAAATCACTCGGTCTGTTCGTACAATTTGTGGCGGCAGCCTTTCATACACACCCTCGCAGAAGCTAGCTAATCACAACAGATCTGTATGCATTGTTTGTGTAACCAGAGTAATGCTGTTTCCACATCTTAGTACAGCGTATTTTATTTACCACTGGATTAGATTGGATTATTTCAGTTGCCTGCAGCTTGACCTGAAATTAGTATTTTTGTATTTAAGCAAATCGGAGAATTTTAAATACTGAAACATATTACAGTCCCTGTATACAAAATGTGCATGGACTTGGAGTAGTTTAGAATGTTTCCAAATGTAAATTACCTATTGTTCAACGGTGTAACCCGAAATAACATCTGGTCTCTTTGCATTTCAAGTAACCTGGTAATATACAAATCCCTCAAGTGACCCTATATACTGTAGTAAACCTTAGATTGTAATTGTGTTGTTTTTAAATGCACAAAAGCCACACATTAGGTGTTGTCATGTCCCTATCTATACAAATGCATGTTTGTAGTAATAGCAACATATCCTGTATTGTTTTATGGCCTTTAACAAACTTCAACTAAAATTTTCATGGTAATCCCCAGTAAAAACAGCAATTTCCCACAGTGGGTAATTTTGTCTTTTTTTGTCTTTTTTTTTCTCTCCTCCATGCAACCCTGCCTACCTGTTTGCCTGTCTTGCCTTTTCATGACAAAAACTTGCGACTGCGCCCACCCGACGGCTTCGCTTGATATGATGGACTGCTGTGCCATGATTTGCTTGCAAATGTTGCCCCATGTGGTAACCACGTACTAAACATCTTCCTTGAATTCTGTTATTTCATATGTTTCATGGCCTCTCCACCATATCACAAAAAAAAACCAACATAAAAAATGTTCATTTATTAAAATTTTTTGTTTATATTGTTGTGAAATAAATTTATCGGGACCTCTTAATATTGCTTCAACCCCCAAATTCTCACAATTTTTATTCTACACCCGAATCATATACTTCTCCGTTGTTGCCAAACTGTGTCCATTTTTCAATGGCGTACAGTTCCCCCATATAAGCCTCGTCTCTGTCACCTTAAAATCTGGCCCGATTTCCAAGGTTACGGCTTCAATCTCCACACGGAGAAGAACCGCCCTGGCCAGTTTATAGGCAAAATTGACGCAAAGTCTCCTGCAGAAGCAGCAGGTCTGCGCGAGGACGATCGCATCATGGAAGTCAATGGGGACAGCATGGTTGGGGAAAGTCACCAAACCGTAGTTTCCAAGATCAAAGCGGTCCCCAATGAAACAAAACTTCTCGTTGTCGATAAGGTGGCCGAGGAGTATTTCAACAACAATGATATCGTTGTCAGTAGCACCCTGCCCTATGTCGAGACCTTAGTCTGCCCAGATAGTAATCCCTTTTCCACAGGTGAGTGACAGGCAGCTCCGTGATGGTTATAATCCCAACAGGTAATACGTATTAAATCATACACTAATAGCAAATGTTAGGTTGTAGAAATATTGAATGGTGGCTGGGTGAAATACTTTGTTTGCTTTGTGCATCCCTATCGCTTCTTTGCTTTTGGCTTTTCTATCTTAATATCATGTTTCTACATGCATAATGATTGTTCTGTTGATATCCTTTTCTACTGCTAGGTGTTACTGCTATCGCTAGTACCTGATTTGTGCAAAGAAGTGTGATACCTGATTATGCGCTGATTATATTGAGAGTTCAGTATCAATTATTAATTTGCTCCTGGTTGTCGTGATGTTTTTCAGAGCCTCAGAATTTTTTTTTTTAATATTATTTTACCGTGAAACTGTAGTTCAACAAATTTGATACCTGTAATACTCTTTACAATAAATAGGTTACAGTTCGTGTACTAAGTAACATGGTCAAATGAATTTTGGTTCTCTTTATACATGTTATATAGCGGCAAACTTTAGTCATGCCTGCAGTCTCTCTGTGATTTATTGACTATCGTCTAAGCATGATAAGTATATCCCAAGTACATGTACAATACATGTACCAAAATTTTCCAATCAAGTCATTGCTGTTGAATAGTAATGTTTAACTCTTTTTCCGCGAAAATATTTTGGCTTTTAAATCCCTAAATATTGTTTTCACATGAGCAATATGTATTTAGTAGCATTTTGCTCTTAGTTATAACCTATTTACTTCGTATTAATTTGTTTGCTTGTATCTTACCATTTGTATTTCTTGCATTTTATCATGTTTATACTTAACTTATATTTAACATTTTCAACTTTTATAACCGCTTAATTAACTACTCTGAGGTTCTGTACATGTACCCGTCGATTTATACTAGTAAATTACAAGATACCCAAATCTCTTTCTGAGACTGTAGTCACTGATAGACCTGCAGTTGTAATCGTCGAATCTAGATTGCTGGAACATCTTGCCAATATATGCTCTACCTTGTACATAAATACCATGGTATTTATTATACTTCCTGCACAGTACTATCGTAGTCCCGGTACACTTTGGCCACTACACCGTAGAGAATGGCATGGTACCAAATGTTGACCTGTATTGTTAGTGATACATGCATATCATGTTTCGGTACGTGTATATACCAGAAAATATATATATCCACGGTTAATCTTTACAAAATTGCCACCAGCCCACTCTCCTGTCACCTGCGTTATATATCCACGATTTGTTAACCTTTCACAACACGCCTGCAATTCAATTGCCACCAATACATGGGAATTGATTTTTGCATGAAAACAATTTTGTGGCTGGAATAAATCAAACCCACTGTTCACATGCAGTGTTGCTATTGGCTTTGCACTGACGACGCATAGCGCAGTCAATGGCCCAATCATTTTGGGGTCAGACGTGACAATAGAGCAGTCGTATAGAATGCTGGTGCTGCTAAAATGTTCCAATATAGCTTACTGTTAAACAATGTTAAAAACCTGTTAAATACTTGTCAGATATCAATTAAGATAACAGATTAACATGATTGATTAGTGTATCGATGCATTTTGACTTAAAACTTAGCAATAATATAATAAAGTTAAATTGATATACCTCGGTACAATATGATTAAACACACATGCATCAGAATATACTGTGTGATACTAATGCCTATGTATTAAAACCGCGAATACCTGGTACTCGTATTTACCTATAAAGCACCAGGTGTGATATGGTACCATGGAAATATACCTAAGTATATTATACTTGAAAGCAAATGTTAAAGCAAAGGCCATGTACAGAATACTCATCCAGTCTGTAATATTAATGAGTATATACATGTACATATTTTAAACCTCAGCTCAGTAACCTAGCATTGTGAAAAATTATAAACTATATCATGTATATATATACCAGCACAATATTGGCTACATGGTGATTAATGCTTCAAGCATCATTTGAAAATCGATATATTTTGTAGCTAAGTAGTATTCATGTAATATTTCTTTTCTTGCAGTTAATTGTATCACCATAGAAGTTGCAGTTTGTCCTATAAAAAGTTAATTTTACAAAAACTCTATTCCAACTTTTGTATTGTACAGCAGCTGTAGAATTGTGTACATTTTCTACCGATACCAGAGATCTAGAATTTTCTAAATGTGCCTGCTTGCGGGAAACCTGTTTTTCATTATTAAGTTTCTGTTTTTTGGTGCTACAGTTTCATTTATTATTATTGTTGCGAATTGTTTGTGTAATTTTGCTAATATCTTCTTTGCTTTTTTTTTGTTTTTCCTCCTTCCCCCTCCCTTCCTATATTCTTCTGTTTCTGGGGATTTTTGAACTATCTGCTGTAGCTTCGGCTATGGTGAATGGGGACGCAGAACGCGATTACAAGGCACGGCTTTCACACTTGAAGATTTGGAGCGATTACAACGGCTATGGGTTTAACATGCACTGCATTAAGGGAAAAGATGGCGAATATATCGGCAAGGTAGAATCCGGCTCGCCGGCTGAGTTCGCGGGGCTCATAGAAGGCGATCATGTGATTGAAGTTAACGGAGAAAATGTGGAGAAGGAGAACCACATGAATGTGGTGCAGAAGATTAAGAATAATCCCAACGAAACAAAGTTACTGCTCGTTGATCCAGAAGCTGAAAATTATTTCCACAGGATGGACATTCCTGTTAGCAGTAATATGAGTCAGCTGGACATTCGGATGTGCCCAGATCAGAAACCAGGAGGTAAGTATGTATACTAAATAGTAATAATGTATACACACTCACACACATATATGTTCTATATTCACTTCATACAGTAGAATCTCATTCTGGGCTCTCTGAGATGATAGGAATTACATGTATGTGTCAGCGAGATCTCAACTTGAGAAAAACATACTTGGAACAAAAATAATTAAAAAGGCTGGTTAACGTTCCGGTCACTGAATCAGAAACCCTATGTATGTGCCGCGGAGGTAAATCGAGGCTCCACATTGTTCTACCGCGAGCACATTTTGGCACCCACTGCATGTGTTATAAAAGGTGTTCAGCATTGAGGGTTTCTAGGTCATGTAAAAAGCATTTATTTTCAAATTGGCCTAATTATACACCAAGCTAATTGAATTAGCATAAAAAAAATTACTGTAAACCCCAATTACAGGCAGCATCGTTTACTGCTTATATTTTCTAAGGAATCTTAATCTTCAACTTACTGTACATGATGTAAATATATATTGGATTGGTGAGGATACATTTATAGATAAATGTGACCTTCCTATCCTTATTTGTTTACACTTTATTTTGGGTAAATTATTTTTATTATTATTTTTTTTTGACATTTAAAATTTTTGTAAGCCTTGTTCTGTGTGATAGATGTCCTTTATGTTTCTGGTTTCACATCCTGAGCTGTATGCAAATACATTTGTATGCTTTCCTCAAAATATTTCGTGTGATCATTCCACTTATTGCTATATTAATTGAATAAAATTGTTATATAAGTGACTAGAGACAAATTGAAATACTTTGAGGCCACTTGCATGACCTGCATTGGCATGGTATTGTGGGTGGATGGCTATACCGTACATACGATACATGCATGTTTGCGTTCTGTATATTGATAATTGACACAACAAAGACACTTGATATTGTGTCTTGACCAATAGCTGAAAAGAGCGTGAATGTGTATCTCATATAGCTACGTCATTGTGAGGTTGACACTAATACCCAAGACGTTATGGTAGATGTACTTAAATATTTATTGACTGTGTTTTCATTTTATGCTAATTGGTGTTTGCACCACACTTAGAGATATCGCCTTAGCAATAATTGATTGAATGATCAAGGGATAAATTGACCAATTGCTGTTGGATGATTGTTTAATGCAAGCTACAGAATTGTTATAGATATGTGATGATTTGTGTGGTCAGTAATGATGAAACATCAGGAATTTGTTTTAATGCTTTAAATTGACACATATGCTGTAAATAGATTGAAGAAAATTATCTAAACCATAAGGTGAAGGGACGGGGTGGGGGTGCCAGGTATAAATTGCAGTGTTCTCTGTGCTAACATATTAAAACTATCCAAAGCCACGGATTAATTTCTTGGCAAGACTTTTCCAATGGCCTTAAAGGCCATTTGAAAAGTCTTGGCAAGAATAATGCATTTATTGTTACCCAATCACGACAATACCCAAGCCAGACTTTCTGAAATGGTAAGGTACATGCTTTTTTTGTGTGTGATCAGCGGTACATATTCTCAAATTTCTCAAATTTTAAAATCAAAATTTAAAATTTTGAAAATCTGTGTACAATCTGATCCTGTACCAAGAGCTGTTCTCAAATTTTTTTCGCAGCTGCATTTGCTTGGCGGTTTCAGAGAAAGAAATCCTTCAAAACATTTCTCCCCATATAGCAGTGCTCTAGTGTTAATTAAAGAAACGTAAGAAAATATGTGAAATTCTGTATACAGTCACATGAGTACAATAGGTCTTAAACAGCAAATTACAATTAAATACACGTACCAGAATGAACATAATATATTCCCTATAGTTTGTACGTGCTATATGCATTGATATGGTCCAGAAGTTATCAGGCCTCCCAAATTGTTAGGCTGACTGTTTGTCAGCTTTGATGAAACGCATGGTAGTACATTTATGACTTCCGGAGAATATGATGGGTTGATATTTAATTAACGCCGCCTTCTAGTGGGCCCTTCTTTTGTTTGTATAAGGCTCAGAGGCCATGGAAGGCTTAGGCAAATCAATGCTGGGCTGCTGCTGGCAGGTAGCTAGTCACTACAACTGTAATGGAATTTGGATTTTACGTGTTTGTGGTAGCTGGCTTGTGGAAACAAAAAAGAAAAGTTCCATTACTGATGAAATAACCAAGTATATGTAGCCTCGTACTACAGTGAAATCTGCCAGAGACCACTGCCGTGAAAGACCACATGTCTTGAGGGACCACCTATGTCTGGCAGAAGGTTCCATATTTCAATGCAATTGAAGCGGTCAGCAAAGACCACCTGCCTTGGGAGACCATAATTTTATGACCAAAAGGACAGTCTTTCAAAACGCTGACTGTGTTTGTCCACACAGTAACCATGGTAACCAGTTATTTGCTGTTCAGGCATAATTGTACTCATGATAATACCGTTTATTATTAGATCAATACGGGAATTACCTTTTACCGGTACATGTAATTATTGTTCAGGAAACTTCATGCTTGACAAATAAATAAATAAACCATTTGATCTGATAGGCATCCAAATAGAAATTGTGCAGCTGGAGCTAACAGGAATGGCTAACAGTAGATGCGGCCATTGGGAAATCCCACTATAATCCCACTATAAACAGCTTTCGGTAGTGTTCATGGTGTTTGCGTGAACTATCGTAAAAAGTAATACAGCAGAATATGTATTGAAAGAGTGCTTCATTAGCCATAAAGTGTGGAGTTTGAGACAGGTAATCTTTGGTGACAGGTTCAGTGTCATTGAAATATAGACCTATTGCCAGGAATATGAGGTCCTTCAAGACAGCTGACCTCTCATGGCAGTGGTCTTTGAGGATATAGGTTAATGTACATGCACTTGTATGCATGAAATTTTTGCCTCAACATGCATTTATCATGTTTATGCAGGGATTTGTAATCCGAGACGTGCGATACATGGCTATGTATAGCACATTCATGTACATGTATCCCATCCAGCTGGTAAGGCAATATACTACCATTGCGGACTAATGCTACATGTGGTACTGGGACATATACCGGCATTACTAAATGTGTTGAGAGCGCCTTTCCTGTTCCTAGTTCCTGATTTGCAAGGACTGTATCATGTGTATCATGTATATTGTGGAATGATGAGACCCGACGAGCAGTTATGTAGTCAGACAGTGACACTGTCACAATCTGAGCAACTTGTGACATCACAGTGCATGATTACCATGGTAACGTTGTGTCCCCCTGTCTGTTGCAGCTAATGGCTCAGCTGTGGCGCAAGTAGAGGTCACATCCAATGACGTTCGGCACGACACTCCGGTAAGTTGGCTTTACGTAGACACACAACACATAGTTCCTGCACTTCTAGTGTTACAATTTACTTCATTGCCTTATACATGTTCAGTTTTTGCGAAAACGCTGACAGCAGTTATGTATAACGCCAAAGTATATTAAGATCTCGCTTATTCAGTTCAATTCAGTTCATGTGATTCGTGCAAAGAGTTCAGCAGCATGCCGTTTTTGCTTTTCGTAGTATTTGCTACTTGTGCACGCGTTATAATTAATTTTTGCATTTGCACATGTGTAGTCATGTATATTCAGAAAGTACTTGATTCTTCTGCAGACAACGAGAACGATTTATGTGCACTGCGCCATGTATTTCTGCCGTTTTTAGCTATGACACATTAATTGTTGCCTCGGTAATCAGACTCATAGTTCCCATGTCTACACTGACCCCACTTTGACCCTAGTCTCGTAGAAGCAGCTTGCGTCCTGCTGCTAGGGTGGATGACATGGTCGTATAACGTATCTTGCTTACCCATAAACACCTACCATATATGAACATGTATATATTATGTCTTTTGCAATACAGCGGACCTTCCCTTTGTAGCCACTCGGCGGCTCTTCTCTCAGGAGCCACTCTGCACAAAAACCACCCACCCTCCTATATGTATCGGCCCAGGAAAATCTTGGCACCTACCAGCACTTTGTCTATTCTTGCGGTGCCATGAACAGGATAAATGCAATTATATTCTCCCTTTCAGCCAATGTGCCAAGGAGAACTTTTCTTACAATACCTAAATTACCTAATAGACTATACCAGCGTGCACTGTAGCTAGACTAGAGAGGTCTAGGGTCTACTGTTTACCCAACACTACCTGTCAACTAAAACATGATACATGTACCAGTAACTTACATGGCTAGCTGAAAGTATTGCACTGCCATAGTGTTTTGTCTTGAAAGTTTGTACAAGTTGTAACATGGCATTCAACTTGCAGATTTATAGCAAGTCTGGACTGCTAATAAGCAATATTTTGTGCCATTTAAACACTAGTTATTCAAATTTCATGTGAGGCATGCAAAGTTGCAATCATTTAACACTGGGTGTTACGTCCCGTGATGAGAAATAAAAAAAATGATAAAGACAGAGGGATTGTGCCGAAAATGTGGGAAACTTTTCCTCTATGAACTGACTCTCTAAGTACCTGTGGAATGCTTGAACAAAAAAAAAATGTTTTCAGGGTCCAAAAACATATCATTTCTTAAATATGTTAAATATATCTTTACTTGTACTCATACACATACATTTGTAGTGCCATTAATAGACATACTTTCACACAGAACGGCTGCAACATGTCGCTGCATTTTCATCTACGGTATTATAAACTGAGGCATCGGCCAGGTTTCGAACCTGCGAGATAGAGATATAACCACTCTGGCCACCACCTGCATCCATCTAAGTCTAGACACTAGACGACTTAAGTTTGCAAATCACCTTAAGAGTTTTTTAGGAGCTGGCCATATAGGATTATTATCATAATTTTCTAACAGTTTAACATAATTAACCCTCATTGAAATTGATAGGACATTGAGCATGTTGAGTTAACCCTTTGGATTCCATTGCTGTAAAAAATTGAAGTGGTCACCAGAATCTTTTATCAGGATATTTTAATGTTTTAACATAAATACATATTATATGGAAACGTAAGTAAATAAGTAGGAATTTAACATTATGAACATATAATTGGAACGCTTGTAAGAAGCTGATCTTATAATACACTTACCCAGTAACAGTACAAGATCAAAGCCGGGGTTTGGGTTAGGTTTAATCTGGGGATTAAGTGGACTGGAAAATTGGTCCAGCCTTGGGCCACCACATGTTCAGACCAAAGTGAATCTTCAGTTGTTGTCATTGGTCAATGGCATCACTTGCCATTCATATTGGGCATTATCTGGATTTCGAGAAAATCTTGATCCCGATAAACACCCCTTGTAACCAAATGTTTGGGTCCATTTCAAATCTGGATTTTGCATGTTCCGGCTATACGGAATATTTGAAAAGCTGAATCGTACCTGAACTTTCGGCATGGTGTCAATGCGGTTATAATTTCACAATACATGTATTAGTGATACACACAGACAAAGGCCAACAATTTCCACATGAGAATACATACATACGGTCTGTTGATTCACTTAATGTAAGACATTACTCCATACAATACAGTTTCTGTGAACTATTTTATTATTCTGTTGCTACTTGGTAGGCGGTACTGTCTGGGGTACTGAACTGCTGGTAGTACTACAGGTGTATGTATTGCACAAACTGCTGATATACGTGACATATGCCATGACTCACAGAAACTACCCCGGGTAATGCTGATTTTACTTGCATAGTTTCTGGGTGACCGGTCTCTGTGTACCTTTTACCGTTGCTAACTCATGCGTGTCCCTTCGCAAAGCAGTAGGAAGTACATTTTAATTTTGTACCTTGCCGTAGGTGACTAAAAATGGAGATACTTTTAACATGGGTGTAGTTAACTGTTATTGTTCGCCAGAAATACTTGCATGCCATGACTTAGGCATGCAAATTGCCTTTGGCTGTTACCCTGGTTTATCAAGCTGCCCATGCATGTAAATTATATGCATGTACGTGCCAGCTTACTGGCTATTACTGCAAGCTTTATGGAAGCCTATAGCGGCTCCGTGCTTCGTTTGGACCTATGTCTGTGCAATAAGGGACATCAATTAAACCTTTAGTAAACCGGTATTTCGACATGTTAGGTGAATCAACATCTTTCTTGTCTGAAACGTTTTGAAAATATTGAAATATAAATGGTACTGAAAAAACTAAACTTTGGGTGTTTTTTTTTAACTGCATTAAACGAAATGTTAAAAGCACAATGGTGCTTATGCAATGTCAAGGGTTTAACATTAGATTGGAAAGCCTTGTAAAGTAAATTAAAACATGCTTTCGTGTATACAGTACTGATGGCAGGTAATCAAGTTTGAAAAAAAAAATACATACTTGGACTTATTGCTACATGTGTGCTGGCTGAAGCACCCCAGGTGACAGCTGGGATTGAAAACTGGAAACATCAAACTATAACAAAGGGAATTACAAATTTATGCCCTTGCTTAATTGTGTTCAAATGGAAACTCTTGTGATTGATTTGCAATACAGTGGTCCCTCTCTTTAAGGACACTTCCCTAGAGAGGACACCCCTCTAGAAAGGTCACAGGTGTTTGGCAGCACAAGTACTGGGAATGCATGTGATGCTCCCTCTCACCAAAGGACACCTCTATTCTCTAATAAGGACAAATTTCTTGCAGAAGGGGTGTCCTTATTAGAGGGGGACTACTGTATAGATATTTGTATTTGGCAGATTGTCTGATCTTTCTGGTTTAACACCTAGTTTATCATATTTATCGTTTTGTTAAAGGGTGGCCATTGACGTTGATGTGTACAGCCCAGACACCTTGGTTTCTTCCAATCAATGCACCATGTGCACTGTTCATAAAATATATGGTTCTGAACTTCTGACCTCGTCTTGATGCTACGATATACACTGTGCATTGGTACATTGTGTACTGTCATTATGTGGGTCCTGGAGTGCCTGCACAAGCAGTTTTTGAGCGCGCTACTAACGTCTTGATACAAAGCCAGAGATTAAGTGTTATGTGTATCTATATGGATATTGGCTCTTCGCGTACTACATGATAAGCTTCGTTGAACCTCAGTCGAGGGTGCTGAACTGTGTGGTGAGATGATCGCTAAATTCTTCGAGTGGTCCTCTGCCTTCCCTGTGGTACCATTATATAGTAGATCGTGGGTGGGTGGGTTGGGGTACCCAGATAGTATTCTCAACTATTTTAGGACAGTACATGTAGTAATAAGTCAACCCCTTTTGCAATAAATAGATAAATATATCATCTCTGCAAGTTACTTGTGTTGCCATTGTTTTGATACAATGAATACAGTTTTGAGTCTGGATTTGGCCCTTCTTCCCTGAAAAGTGTATATAGTTACCATGGCGACAGGTTCAGATTTTAGTGAAATCGACTGGTTAACTTTTTGTTTATAATAGTAAATTAAGTTTGTGGGCGAATGTGTTCAGAAGGTTTGTAGAATAGCCTTGCGTATATTCGTGTTTTACCAGCACCTACTTGTGTGGGACATTTCTGAAAATGCCTTTAAGTATGATATGTCGATTCAACATGTATACAGTATAGTTACAATAAACATGATAAAAGCAACCTAAACATACTAAAGTTGAAATATAATTTCCACAAGTTAAAACTTCCGTGTGTCTTACCAGTTTAATACATGTTAAATGGTGACTATGGGCTAGACGGCCGCTTTGGCCATGGCCATGCAGTTAGAAGCAAGTCTGCTTTCTCGTGTTTGTGCATTTGCATAAATTTTCTACGGTAGGTTTGTGGTCTGGGTCCATGGTTGTCGGTGAGCCTCCAGTATTTTGCATTAAGTACAGCATATATCAAGGCATCAGTGCTACCATAATTCATGCTTAACAATATAGATGAGATCTCTGTGGCGTACGTTATGGCGTATATATTATTAGCACTCTGTAACATCAGTAGTGTGTTGACACAGCCTGCTTTCACACACGTTCGATGTTCGATATGGGGGGGCATATAGTCAACACAGTCAGCCCTAGGAAGCCCTGGAGAATATGTATATATAGAACATATATAATACAGTGGTGTCTCTTTAATCCAGCCACTTTGGTTCCCAGTCAAAGTGGCCGGATTAACCAGTTGGCTGGATTATCCAATCAGTCATATATACGGGTAGTCTCAGTCAAGA